>Ga0172377_10002609_pt1 | contig 18461 bp, 10 predicted proteins | sample Pumphouse3metaG_FD_119749 | JGI IMG/M metagenome (GOLD analysis project Ga0172377, IMG submission 119749) | Leachate microbial communities from a municipal landfill in Southern Ontario, Canada - Pumphouse #3 metaG | ecosystem: Engineered > Solid waste > Landfill > Unclassified | place: Canada...
AAGAAAAGATGGATTAATACCATATTCTACAAGTCTTAAAGCCAATAAATCATAATCAGAAATATAGTTTATATATGTTGAATTCAAATCAACACTTCCAGCTAAAACTAGTTGAATAAATGGTATCGAATCAGTAACATAAGCATATTTATTAGATTCAATTGGCGCAAACATATATGAGTCTAAATACTTCCATAAATATGAGTTAGGTTGATACAGACTTAGTTTAAAACCAGAAAGTTCATTTAGCTCAACTTGAAGCGACTCTATCATATCATTTCTAAAATAGTCATTTGAACCATATCGATATGTAAATAAGGCGTTACCAACAGTTTGTAAAGCTAAACCATCGATATATAAATCATCATATTTTTTTTCATTTCTTAAAATTAAATTAGAAATATTTTCTGGATTCATATAGAACGAACTTCTAAATAAAGAAGTCATACCCTCGTTAGTTTCAAAAACAGAAAGAGTAGTTTTTCTTATGATTTGCTTACCTAATCCTTGTTGGTAAGTAAGCATTGGATTATCTAAAAAATACGTATCTATTCCTAAACTATTAAAATGATTCATCATTTCAATAAAATCACTTTTACCACCTAAATTAGAAGCTGCATTAACATTGATCGGAGTCGAACCATAATAACCAGATTTATTCCAACCTTGGTAGACAAGACTTAAATTTTCAATACCACTATTTAATAAGTCATCTACAATCATTACAGCGTCATTATAAGTAGTCATCTCTACATAATCTCTTCCAAATAAACCATTCTTAAAGTCCATACCTAATAAACTTATATTGGTAGAAACGCCTGAAGATGTTTTATTAATTCCAAGAATTTCTCGATATTTTTTAGCCATTCCACTATAACTTGCTTCTTCATTAGATAAGAAATAATAATCAACTTGAAAATCACTAGGATAAGGATTTTCATTAATTAATTGAAAACTATCATTGCTATTAGAAGATGTTTGAATAATATAACGATCTCTTACTACAAACTTCGCAAAAGTAGTGTTAAATGGATAAGCATTATATCCATAAGGATAAGAATGAATTTCACTATAACCATCACCTTCACTTACAACTGCTAGAAAGCTAGCTTGTTCGTAACCATGATTCACACCAAATATTGGCATACTGGCAGTTAATTCTTCTCTGATATAATAAGCACTTGATTCTTCCTTATATCTACTTACCCCTTCATCAGCACCATAAATCCTTTTAATATATGCAGTAGATGAACGTTCTTCACTATATCTAATCAACGCTCCAGAACCATCAGGAATCATTGAATATCCATTGATTTCATAATTATTAGATCCAAAATAAGGAAATAAAAATACTGATTTCAAACGGTATTTAGTTATTTTTTGATAAGTTGTTCCATCTAAATTTAACTTTGTTTCTTCAACGTCTTCTTCTTTTAATGTATCAATCGGAAGCTTAACACTAAGTTTATCTTCACTTATTTTAACCTCAACGTCAAAACTAATACCTAAGTCCTCAAACTCGATATGAGCTGTTAAGCCATCATCAAAATATTCATATTCTTTTTCAACATTATATTTTGGTCCAGAAAGATAAGAACGGTTATTATCAATAGAGATATTATCCATATTGTAATACTCAATAATCACACCTGATTCAACAAAAAATCTCGAAGTACCGGATAACATATATTTTAAATAATTTGGGTTGATTGAATACCATAAATATCCTGAAGACTTATCATAGATAGCTAAATTAAAGTAGCTTTCTTTGATATATAATTCTAAATCATCAGTTTCAGCCACAAACTTAAAGCCTTTAACCATCAACTCAGCTAGATAATCTTCCGGTAAAGATACTTTGTCGGTATTTTCAGGTTGTCCAAAGAAGTTTGAATCAGTTGAAATCGTGTAAGAAGATTGATATACATCATTAGTTTTTAAATTAAGCTCTTGTGCTTTTACAATTATCGAAAAAAATGTAATCAATAATAAACTCACAAGGAAGCTAATCAGTAATTTCTTATTCACGCAAGATCACCTCCTTGACCAAATCGATTACAAAGTTAGAAACTTGAGTTATCATCAAATATACAATAAGTAAGATTATAATTAAGATAACCATGAAAACTATTGATAAAAAGATATTAACGAAAGTTTGTCCAACAGTATATCCATGAGTTTCTTTAACATTGAAATACACAATAAATACAGACCAAATAATCATACCAAAGATTCCAAATTCATAAATAAAAGCTTCGTTTAAAGTTAGGAAATTTGAAATTATTATCAAAAACGGATAAATTATTAAGATTGGCATTAAAGCCCCAACCATATTAATAAATACAGCTTTAAATGTTCCTTCACCTTCCATCAATGAAGACATTAGATAATTTGAAACTATAAAAAGTAAAATTGGAATTATAATCTTAAAAGCTTCTTTAAGAAGAATAGTATTTTCTAAAACAACATCATTAAAAATAAAACCTGTATAAACTAAACCTAAAATATAAAGAATAAAAATTAAACCTAAAATAATCCACGCAGAAAGTAAAGTACTTTTCTTTTCTTGTTTTATTCCATAACATGCATCAGCTGGATTCTTTAAGAAATGAAACATATAGAAAAACTCTCTTAAGCGCTTCTTTTCCTTGACTTTTTCTTTTATATTACCTACAAAGGAAAAGACCATACTACGGCGATTTACTTGTTTAATAACTACTACTAAAACAACTAATAAAACCACCATAATTATAATATTATCCATCGTATCGATCAAAGACAGATTTCTAATTTCCCAATAAGCTTCTGAATATTGTTGCTGATCTCTAGCTATTTCAAAATACTCTAATGCCTCATTGTATTCTTGATTCATCATATGACCTAAACCGATTCCACGATAAGCAATATCAAGCATCGAATTATATCTTAATACTTCTTCCCATACCTCGATACTTTCAACATATTTAGCATTATTATATAAATCTAAAGCTTCGTGAATTTGTGTCGCAAAAGGTGTTTCTCTAAAAATATGGATTGCATTTCTAGAACTATTATCATCAATCACAAACACGTTATTATGAGAATCAATGGCTATTGATGAAGCAGACATAAACAAACCGAGCTTATCATTCCCTACACCTTTGCCACCCCATGCAAATAACAAATTACCCAAATTATCATATTCAAAGATAAACCCATTTGTGGTAACTGCATATATATTTTCTTGATGTCCAGGCCACACATCGACTATATCTGAATAAACATACATATCATCATCAAAGAAATTGATGCCACCTATATTAATTTTCTTTAAATTATCTCCTGAGTCACTCTCAAGGTTAGTTTGAGTAACAGTATAAAAATACCCAGAATTATCCAAAGTTATATTAAATACTGGTGTTGGAATATTCTTAGTCATTTGAACATTATCATTATTCTGATAAATTATTCTTTGCATTCTTTCAAAGAAAGATAATTTTAATGAATTTGATGCAAAATAATCAACAAAACGATTATTTTCATTGACCATCAATACTCCAGATGTAGTACCCTCATTTACTATGTACATTGTATGATTTTTATCTACAGCAATCTTTGTAGGCCTAAATAAGAAATTCTCTGCTTCTAAGATTGGTGAAGATGGAGTCTTAAACTCATTTTTTAAAACTATTGCTTCTTCTAGATCAATTTTAGTTTTATCAAACTCATAAACATAAATAGCACCTATATCAGAATTTACCTGGCCTAATCCATAGTCCGCAACATAAATTAGATTATCTACAACGTGAATACCTAAAGGTTTGATAAACTTGTCTTCGCCAAAGCTAAAAACAACCTCATAATTAGGGTTTAATATAACTACACGTTTATTACCTGTATCTGCAATATACATGTAGTCTTCATTGTCAATAAAGAGGTCTTTAGCAGAAGATAAAGTTGTACCGTCGCTAAGATTTCTTATCATCTCAACAGCTTCATACGCTTCATTAGTTTCTGCCAAATCGCCATTTCTGTCTACAGTGTAAGTATAGTAAGCTGAAGCAGCTTCTATACTTACTGTAGTTGACAACAATATGAAATTAAGTAATAAAACAACAAGTAAAATGATTTTCTTCTTCATTTATTTTATCCCCGAATAAGCCATAGTATTCATGACATTTTTCTGTAAAAGAATAAACAAAACTATATTTGGAACAAATATTATCAAACTTGCAACTGCACTCATACCTTGTGCTGCTATAGCACTAGTTCCTAAAGTAAGTGTTGAAAAGTAATATGGCAATGTTTTTAATGCTTCATCATCAACATATAGACTTGAGGTTTCAACATTATTCCAAGATGCTTGGAAGGCAAGAATTGCGACTGTCATTAAAGCTGGTTTAACCAAAGGTAAAACTACTTTATAATAGATTTGAAAATTATTAGCTCCATCAATTTTAGCTGATTCATATAGTTCTCTAGGAACTTGATCCATAAATTGTTTCAAAAGAAACACTCCAACTGGCATTGCCAGTAAAGGAATAACATGTGATAAAAGATTATTAGTTAAACCTAGTTCACTCATTACAATAAATCTAGGTACTGCGATAGCTACAGGAACTATCATTATTGCTAATTGGTTCAAAGCAAACAATGCTTTTTTCATTTTATACTTTAAAAAAGAAAATGAATAAGCTGCCAATGAACCAATTAGCATGGAAAGGAGTATAGTTAGTGTACTCGACAGAAGTGAATTAAATATATATCGAATAAATGGTACTCCTGTTTGTGATGTAGCCAATATTAGATTCCTGAAATTATCAAAAGTAAGTCTTGTCGCAAAAATCTTAGGTGGATAAGCATATAACTCAGATAATGATTTAAATGCATGCGAGAAGATATAGATGATTGGTAGTAATGTAATAATAAGCATAGGCAACATCATCAATAAAAATTTAATTTGTGATTTATGAAAGAAAGATGGGTTGATTTTTACACCTTGAAATCTTCGGTAGTTTCTACGACTTCTTCTAACAAGCTTGTTCTTTAATTTTTCTAACCGAGCCTGTTCTTTTACTCTAGTACTCATCTTATTCGTTTATCCTTTTTCTCACCAAATAAACTAACAGACACATAATAGAAGATCATCACTATCATCAACAATACTACCGACATTGCTGAAGCATAACCCATCTCATAACGACTAAATCCAAAATCGTTCATATGATCCACTATTAGCCACCCTGCCAGTTGTGGTGGCGGATAAGCGCCAGTTAGCGCACTTGCCATTCCCGCCGCATTAAATGTTCCTACCACTGCCATTACCGCACCAAACAACATTTGAGGCTTAATTGAAGGAATAGTTATATAAAATATTTCTTGCCATCTACTCTTCATCCCGTCAACATAAGCAGCTTCATACAAATCCTTATCAATATTTAAAATCCCTGATAACATTGCTAAAAATCCTACTGACATACTTGACCACAAACCAACAAAAATCATAATACCAAAAATCATATTGCTGTCTTGAAGCCATTGAACAGGCTCATTTATAAAGCCCATCTGCAACAAGAAATAATTTAAATAACCTCTTGTATCCCCAGAAAAAGTAACTTTCCAGATTACAGCCATCAAAACTCCTGAAGTTAGTGATGGAGAGTATAAAATAATCGCTAAAACTGTTCTTAACTTATATGAGACTTGTGCTAATAACCAAGCCATCAAAAAGGAAATAATATATCCTCCAGGACCGATTATTAATGCATACTTAATTGTTGTAGGTAAAGCATATTGCATAAAATCAGTATCTTGCGTAAAAAGATTTACATAATTTCTTAAACCTACAAAATCAGGGAAATTAATTGTATCATAATAGGTAAAAGACAATACAACTGAAATAACTATTAAAGCTATAACAAAAGTAAAAAATACTAAGAAATAAGGAAGTGCAAATAAATAAGCATCATTAACTTTTTTTCTTTTTGACTTATTCATCATAATCCTCCCTTATCCAGCGATCAATATTTTCATTCATCGGCACATAATAAGGTCTGCCATCAGGATTATTAACCGATACATAACCAAACTCATCTGCTTTTCTAGATAGCTCTCTAACAATCTTCGGAACTGATTCATTAATCGCAATTAACACGTTTTCCTTATCAATAACGACCTTATTCCAAATATTAGATAACTCCCTCTCAACAACATATGATCCAGGAGTTACCGCGGGAATTCTTGCCCACTTAGCTTGTTCCATAACAACTGATTTTATTGATTCATCCCAAACAGATTGTTTCAAAGCATCCATATTAGCACTCAACATTAAATATTTTTCACCTAATCCAGTTTTTATATTTTGCATATACTCAATTTGTACTTCGGTTGAATTCCACCACTTAATCAATTTCCAAGCATCTTCTTTTTGATCTGAATTCTCAAAAATTATTGAAGCTTTTCCATATGAAGGTGACCATCTTTCAACTATACCATCATCATCCAAATCATTTCCAGGAATTACAACCGCATCCCACTGACCAGATAATTCTGGAGCTGCATATTTCATCTGCAAGTATAAATCTATTGTTGATATTCCTAAAGGCATATCTCCAGAGCGAAAATGCTCAAAGAAACTTGAAACTTGCAAAGGTAAATTATAAATCGTAAATAAATCAGTCATAAACTTAATAGCTTTTATAGTATTTTCATCTCTAAGTGTAGACTCGATTCCAAATTCACTATATATTTCTCCGCCAAATTGATAAATAATTGGTGAAGTAAAACCATAACCTTTAAAAGAAGATTCCCCTCCTAAAGGATGATAAAAATTCATTTGATGTGATTGTAATATTGGTAACATATTTATAATATCTTCCCAAGTATCAGGAACATCCAAATCTAAATAATCCAAAATATCTTTTCGATAATAAAGCAAGAATACACTTTGAGTTTCTGGTATTCCATAAACACCATCTTCAAATATTAAAGGAGTAAAATTATTAGCGTAATAATTTTCACTAACTTCTTCAAAATCATCAAACTCAGTTAAATCAGCTAGAATTCCTCTTAAAGCATAAGCATAAGGATTCCAGTTATCAATAGCTAAAACTGCATCTGGATTATCATCAGTAGCGTTAGATAAAACAATCTTCTGTACATTATTCATAATTGAAGCTTTAACCTTAATTCCAGTATCTTTAGTAAAATCTTGATCAATCATACTCTGAATAATATCTAAGTAAAGTGTTGATTGTCCTACCCAAACTTCTAGAGTATCTTCATCTACATCATTATCGTTGTATCTAGTGTCAAAGAATGAATAAAAGAATCCTTTAATTCCATCCCATAACTTTCTAAAGAAACTTCCAGTTGCTTTAGGTAGGTCTTGATCCTGATATACATAAATACAATCTATTGATAAAGGTTGTTGCATCATATAGCTAATCGCATTACCGATTAATTGATAAGCAGACCCACTACCTTCAGAAAACTCTTGTAACTTAGAGCCAATTTTATTAGGGTTTTTTGCGATTCTTCTTAGTTGCTTAGCCGCAACATTTAAAGTTGATGTTTCACCAGCTCCTGAAACTCCAGTATCCATTTCATCTATTTCATCATAAATCTCTTCAAGACGATCTGCATAACTATTTAATCTTTCAACCAAATCAGGAATGTATTTTAAAATATCCCAATCTACTGTATCAGAATTATTCCCACCAGTAATTGTTTTAACCATTAAACTGATAGATGATATATTATCCATAATCATATTTAACTCATCAATAAATTCAGCGTAAGGAACTACAGTCGATTCAAGAGATAAGGTATGTTTTCCTTCATCTAGCTAAAACCAAAAATCTTCATCATCTTTCCCAAGAGTAGTATTTTCCCAACTTCTTGAAGAAGAAAACAAATATCCACTTAATTCTTCAAAAGGAATAATGCCATCTAAATAGATATTTTTACCTACAGCTAAACCTAAGTTTTGATTTTGTAGTTTTTTGAAAGCAATTCGGTAATATCCGCTTTCAAAAACTTCAAATTCATAAACAACTTTACTTCCTCCTCTTGACATAGAAGGCCCATCTAGTTGATTAAGTACTGTATTCTTATAAGAATATGGAGTCATAGCACTTTCTTTATAATAAGAAGATTTAATTTCTAAATCATTTTTATATTTAAAATTCTCCCCTTGAATAACTAAAGCTTCATCAACTTCGTTACTCAAAGCATCTTTTACTTCTTCTTGATACTCATCATAAGTCTTCAAAGAATTTTTTCCTTGTAAATAAATTTGACCAATAACTAGACTCAAGTTTAGAGCCTTCAATTGTATTTTATTCACACCTTCTTCTAACAAAAATTGATAATTACCGTTTGTTAAAGATAGATAGTCAGAAAGATAGAATTTTTCCATCTTATTAGAGATCGACTCAGCCTTTGGTAATAACTCATTACCATAGCGATTATGTCTTTCCTCTTCAGCTAAAGGTAATACCTCCCACAAAACATCCATCTCAACTTCATTCAATTCGTTATAAAGAATTTCATCATTAATACTTACTTCAATCGTTGGTATTGTATAAAAAACTTCAGGCATTAAAAAGTCAAAACCTATTTCATACAAACCAGTTTCATCAACTGTAATTTCTACAACTAACTTATCTGAATTTTCCAATAAAACTTGATAATTATTATCATAATCTTCAGACTGTACAATATCGATATCAGGATTTAAATTAATAAATTTATCTAAAGCATAAGTTTTTTCGTCCATATCAACATAATCATAGATTTCAAGCCACTCATTTAATTTTCTTTGATAAGTACTATTACGAAAATCACTGATATCGAAAGTATCGTCTAAATCATTTGATTTTTCATATATTTGGTATTGCGAAAGAGCGGAGATGCGGAAAACACCCCCGAAAAATATTGTTGTAATAATCATTAATAGTAAAGTAAATCTCTTCATACAATACCTCGCTTTTTTCTTATAAATACTTAGTTATTCATATCCTCAATTAAAGCATCTAATATTTCTCTTGCTTGAATCATCGCTTGATTAGCTTCTGATTGTAAAGTATCTTTAATTGCTGCATATGTTGTTTCACCTGTCATTGTTTGATATAGATATGGGTAAGCAATACTATCAGCTTCATCCCAACCAACTGTTTCTTTATTAATCCAGAAAGCACCTTTTTTCAAAGATTCAATAAACTCTGGAGATACAAATCCAGGAGCTGTAATTCCATAAGGAATGTTTTCCCAAAGTTGATTTACTCCATAACCATCAATTCCGTAATCAACTATTGGATATCCATAATTATTAGCACTTATATACACTTGATCAGCATAATCTTCAAATAATTGATATCTAGTTAATAAACCTTCTTCAGAATAACTCATCCACTTTAACAATTGATAAGCAGCTGCAGGATGTTCACATGTTGAACTTACACCAGCGATATCTGTATTACCACCAGTAACTCCGTTTGGTCCTGGATAAATATCCCAGTTAAATAACATTTCATCAAAATGATCTTTTACACTCCAAGAAGCTTCTCTCCACATTGCAACTTTGCCATTATATGTTGGCGCAAAACTTGGGTCTAAATACCATTCTTCTAAAGTTTCTGGTCCTAACTCATTAAAAATATATCCTGCATTAAGTCCATCAGTCATTCTATTCATCGCTGATAAGAAAACTTCATCATTAAAATTAAACTGACTTCCATCAAAACTATAACTTTGCCATGAATTAGCATAATTAATTTCTTCTTGTGTTGAAGCAGCTTCTATTTTTAGAACCTTAGGTAACTCACGATTATAAAATTGTGTTCCATAAATTCCTAAAATATGATAATTTTCATTAGTTGTTGCTTGAGCAATAGCTTCCATTTGTTGGTAAGTCCAATCATAACCAGGAGCTGGTACTCCAGCTGCTTCTAAAATATCAAGATTTACAACCCACATAGTAGGATAAATAAAAGTAGGAACAGCATATCTTTTATCTTTATAAATTCCTAAATCTTTAACTGAATCAAAGATATACTCAGTATCAGGGTCATTTTCATAATATTCAGTAATATCCGCTACAATATTATAAGGTAAGAATGATGCAATACGATTAATTAAAAATACATCTGGAACATTACCCGCTTCAGAAGCTGCGATAAAGTTAGCGTCCCATTCTTCTGAAGAAGCTCCCATCATTTGAATTTCAACTGTAATATTAGGATATTTCTCCATAAAAGCATTAATCATCAACGACTCAATTGTTACAACATCCGCTGATGTATGTTGCCAAGTTGAATAAGTAAGAGTAATTTCTTCTTCTGTCCAATCTTCTATTCCATTTGCATCTTGATCCCAAAATGTTGGTGTAAGAGGTTTAGTTGTAACAGTCCCAGAAGTCTCGCTAGAACTATTGTTTGTATTTGTCGTTGAAGATACTTCACCAGTTGAAGTAGTTGTTTTACCACATGCTACAAAGGCAAAGATTAAAAACATCATAAGTCCAATGACTGTTAATTTTTTCATTTTTATATTTCTCCTTTATTTTAATATAAATGCATAATCCGTAGTTATCTCTAGAATATCTATGATTAAAGCCCCATCAGTAATAACTACATTCAAATCACTAATTATCTCACCAGTAATAGTGTCAAAAACTAATAGCTGGTATTCCCCGTTATTAACTGGAATCGTTACTTTTACATTGCTTACTTTTTCCGGATTTGCCTTCCAATAATTCCAGTTATTATTGTAAATATATCCATAAACTCTATCTTCAAGAAGATATCCGATAATTCCAATATCTTCACCTTGAACTAAAACAGAATCCGCTTCATTTATTAATTGATAATTTTCATTAGCTACATCAATATATTGTGCATATGTAGCTGCCCCTTTAAAGCGATACCAAAGGTCATTTCTTTCAATCCAACTATCCCACCACCAATGATTTGCTCCAGCAGCACTAACCATCATGCCACTCCACAAACCTTGATGTATAGTAATACCAGTATAATCTGAACTATAAGTACCACTACCTGATTGCCAATCTATACCAATTTCTCCAAAAAACACTGGTTTTTGATATTTATCCCATAAACTAGTCATTTCGGAAATAAACTTTTCATAAAACATTACATCGTTATATGCATATGAATGAAAATTAGCGAAATCAAGTTCTTCATAATCAAAAGCAGGTGTTCCAAAAGTATACTTATAACTAGTAGAGACTAGATGATTATACGGATCATTTTCTTTTATAAAAGAAGCCATTTCCTTATGCCAACGGCTAACTACTAAATGTGAATAGCCATCAATCCAATCAACCTCATTAAACAATTCCCACGCAAAGATATTTTCACTATAGCCATATCTACTTATTAAATACATTAGCTCATTTTTATAATGATACATTGCTTCTTCGTTATAGAAAAATTGAACCGGATATTCTAACATTCCACCGTTATCAATATTATATGGATTCTCAGCCCACTCAGGATTTGTATTAGCTGAAAACTGTCCATGATTTATCAGTGTTAACATTATATAAACATCAAACTCATCCGCAAAATTAAATAAAGTATCTAATCTAGCTAATATATTCTGTGTCGAATCAAAATTATCATAATCATACTTATGTAATGAAAAGGACCAATTAGACAACCAAATTCTAGAAAAATTACCATTTTGCTCATTCAAATGTTTAAACCAGTTATAGTAATCATGAGTACCTAATCCTCTATACCAAGCAAAGTTGCTTCCCATAGGGATGAAAGTTGTATTTGAAGTTTCAAAAACAAAATTTCGCTTATTAACCTGATCAACTCCAACATATCCCTTTGTCTCTTGACCTTCCACAACATTAAAACTACCGTCTAAGCTTTGTTCAAGGTTACCCTTGATATAAAGCTTCATAGTATAATTCCATAAACCACTTTCTTGTGGATTTATCCTAACTCGATAATTAGTTTTTGAATCTCCCCAATCAATATACTCTTGTCCATCAGTGTAAAACCCATCTTCATTCATCTTGCCGCCTATAAGTCTTATCTGTTCATAACTCTTATACCAAAAAGCAGTTTGCGTAGTAACATCATCACTTGGTGAAGAAAAAGTAAAAACTATTTTTATTTCTTCATAATCGTAAGGATTGAAATTTTCAACTATCGTTTCTGATCCTTCTTTTTCAAAAATATCAAACTCTAACAACTGATTAGAATAACTAACTTCATTCACCATTTCAATTCTGTCAATTTTTACTTCTAGTAACTTTTCTGTAGTGGTTTCAGTTGTTTTGCTATCAGTTGAAATAGTAGTGTTTTTAGTAGTCATATCAGTTGTCCTTTCTTCAGAAGTTTCGTTACATGCCACAAACGCAAAAATCATTAACAATGATCCAACGAAAATAAAAGCTCGTCTGATCAAACTCATTTCCCAATCTCTCCGTCTCTTCCTACTACTTCATTATTCTCTTTAATATAATCAATCAGTTCATCTATATTTGCATAAGCTAAAGCAACATAAGAATCTGCCGCTCCATAATATATCGCTAATCTATTAGTTTCAGGATCTTGTAAAGTAGCGCAAGGGAATACAACATTAGGTACAAATCCTTGTTCTTCATATGGCATTTCTGGTGTCAATAAATAATTCTTACAACGATACTTCACTTTAGAAGGTTCTTCTAAATCAAGAATAGCTGCCCCCATAGAATAAACATAACCATTACAAGTATTACAAACACCATGATATAACATCAACCAACCCTCAGAAGTTTCTATAGGAGCAGCTCCACAGCCGATTTTAAGCCCTTGCCACCAGCCTTCTCCACCTCTTTCCATAACATGACGATGTCTTCCCCAATAAACTAAATCAGGACTTTCAGAAACAAATATATCTCCAAAAGGTGTATGACCATTATCTGATGCTCTAGATAGTATTCGATAATTACCATTTATCTTTCTTGGAAATAAAACTCCATTTCTATTAAACGGTATAAAAGGATTTTCAAGTCTTACAAAATGTTTGAAATCCCTCGTTTTAGCTAAACCAATAGCTGGTCCATGAGCTTCAGTACACCAAATAACATAATAATCCTCATCAACTTTTACTACTCTTGGATCATATGCATAATATGGATTCCAAGACTTCCCTTGTTCATCAACCATTTCTAATCTTTTTTCTTCAAAAACCCAATTTATTCCATCCTTACTTCTACCAACACGCATATGTGGTAAAGTATGAATAGTTTCGGCTCTAAACACTCCAATAAAGCTTCCATCTTCCCATGGAACTACAGCTGAATTAAATATTCTCGCAATACCTTTAACTGGATTCCTATCTACAATCGGATTATGATTTGATCGCCAAACCGGACCATCAAAGTTTTTTGGTTTTTCTTCCCAAGGCATATTCTTAATATTTTCACTGAACACTTTGTATTTTTTCATTTCTTCTTAAATCCTCACTTTATCTAAATTTTTTATTATCCTATTTTATGTAAAATTAAAGCAATGTCCTTACTAAACTCAGGTAAAGATATACTTGTGCTTCCATCAATTGAAACTTCTTTAGTATTAATAAGTTCACCGGTAAAAGTATTGTATGATTCTAAAACATAAACTCCTGTCTCAAGACCGATAACTACTATTTCAATATTTGATCTACTGACAGTGTTTTGATTCTTAAGATTATATCCTTTATCAAAAACATACAAATAAAGTCTATCTTGATAAGAATACCCCATATAGCCAATACTAATAGAATTAATACCAATTAAGTTCTTACCATCTTGTTCGCTATATAAAGCCTGTTGATCATTACCGGTTAAATCAATTTTTTCTAAATACCTACTTACACCAAGATACTCATCGTAGACATCATAAGTTTCGACCCATGATTCCCACCACCAATGCATTCCTGTACCGGCACCACCACCCATGGCTCCAGCCCACAAACCTTGATGGAGAGTAACATTAGATGGATCTCTTGTGTATTGATCCTCTCCGCCATTACCGCTATAACCAATCTCATCATAAATAACCGGTTTATTAAACTCGTTTTGTATAAAATACTGTTTCTCAGGCAAATAATCAGTATGATTATAAATACCGTAATGATGAACATTAACAAAATCAATATTACTTAATTTAAAAACCTTATAATTATTCCCCAAGAAATTTTGATCTTTAAAGGATGTTGAAATTAAATGTTTATTAGGATCAAGTTCTTTTAAATAATTAGCCATATCTAAATGCCAATTCAAACCATCACTAAAACTATATGTTTCAATCCAATCAACTTCATTAAACAATTCAAAACTCATTATATGATCAGAATATCCATATCTAGCCACAATATACTTAAGTTGATTTTTATAATTATCAATCATTTCTTTCTCAGTAAAGAAATCACCTGAATCAGTTATTACATCTCCATAAGGATTAGACCCATATCGATTAACATACCAAGTATTACTTGAATCTGGCCACATAGGGTTTACTAGAGAAGAAAACATTCCGTGATGCAACAAGCAAAGCTGTATATAAATATCTGCTTCTTCAGCGTACTCAATTGTCTTATCTAATGAATATAGATTAGTTTGTCTCTCATCAAAATTATAGATATCATTCCAGAAAGGTGAATATCCCCAAGCAGCCATCCATACTCTTGCATAATTCATACCTACTTCACCCATTTGTTCAAACCAAGCTTTATAATCATAATGCTTTCTTTCAACTGATGTATACCAAGCTACGTTTTGTCCTACTGGAATATAAGATTCATCATTGTCAAAGATAAAGTGTCTATTATTACTATCATCTACTCTAACAAATCCTCGATAAAGGTTATCCCTTTGTTCATAAACTTCAAAAGATTTATCAAATGTTTGAATAATAAAACCTTCATATTCTACCACTAAAGTAATATCATAAACACCAGAAACTTCCGGTAGATATCTTAAACGAAAATGTGGATTACCTTCTTCAGAAAAATTAACAAAAACATCATAATCCCATGAAGTATCATTAACCTTCCCTTCAAGCCTTAAATTTTGATTAACATTAATTTCAGTTAATCTTTCTTGAAAATCTTGGTACCAAAAAGCACTTATTACTTTACTCTTTTCATCCGGAGTCTTGATTATTCCATATACATTGATTTCGTTATAATCATATATATTATTTAAACTATTGATTAGTTCTAGAGTATCTGCTTTAAGTAACGCGAAATCTACCCTTTCACCAACATACATAGAATCATTCAAGTAGATAAAATCATCAAACAATATATTTTCTTGCGTTTCGCTTAATCTAAATATTTCAAAACTATAGATAATTCCTTCATCTAAAATTTCAACTATGTTTGGACCTGGTTGATTAATCCCTTCTTCAATCACCATAGAATAAAGGATATTCTTAGAATCAATCAACTCACCTAATTCATTATAAATATTGATTTTCCCACCTTCAGGATTTAACAACTCATCTAAGCGATACACATCTTTTATCGGTGAGATTATTTCATAATATTTCGATACATTAAAAACAACTTCAACTTCTAAAATATCTTCATATCGCAAATAAACAGTGGCTTCTCCATAGCTTAGAGCCTTAACTTTTCCTAAAGCGCTTACAGATATAACACTATCATCTGAACTATCAAAAGAAATTGTCTCAGAACCAGATATATCAAAATTCAAATCATAATCAATTATGTATTCACTATTTAAAGGTAAATCAACTTCATTTTTATTAACGGTAATTTCTTTAGCTATAGTTGTTATGTTTGAACTTGTAGTAGTACTTGATGAAGTTGTACAAGAAATACTAATCATGCCAACTATAAGTATCGTAAGTATTGTAAGTAATTTTTTCATAAATTTTTTCCTTTAATTTAGACTTTTTACAGAATCTCTTTCAATGATTGTTCCTGGAACTAAGATTCTGTCATAGGTTTTTTGAGGATTGTTAATCTTTTTAGAGATAACCTTTACAGCTGTAGATACCATTTTTTCAATATTGTTATCAACAGTAGTTATCTTAGGATCTGCTATAGTAGAAAACAAAGAGTTATCAAAACCTACAACTGAAACATCTTCAGGGATTTTTATCCCTAAAGATTTAAGTTTTGTTATTAATGTAAAAGCCACACGATCACAATTACATACAAAAGCTGTAGGCATATTTTTAGGTAACTCTAGTTCTTCTAACAATTTACCACATTCATCTCTATCATCAATAATATAATCAAAATTTAACTTTAAATTATTCTCAATCAAAGCTTTATAGTATCCTAAATATCTGTCTTGAATACTAGATGTAGCGTTAATCGAACCAACATAAGCAATTTCTTTATGTCCTCTTTCAATTAAAAGATCAGTCAGTTGATATCCTAAACAAAAGTTATCAGCTACAATCGAATCAATTTTTGAAGCTTGTCGATAAAAGTCAAAATAAATCATTGGAATAGTCATTTGTTCAAGGACTGTTAAGTACTCATTACTTAACTGACCTAAAACAATAATTCCATCTACTTTTTTCTCATTATAGACACGAGGTAAAATCTTGTCTTTTTCATTTTCAAAACTGATAATCTCCATAATCCCTGAAGTACCGTATGCATCTAACTTTTTAGTTATCTCTCCACAAACAGAGAAATAATAAGCTTCATTATCCATAACGAACTTTTCGCCAATTAAGATACCAATATTATATTGGCGATCTGTTTTTAAACTTCTTGCGGAATTATTGATTCTATAACCCATGTTCTGTGCAGTATGCTTAATTTTTTCTCTTAATTCTTTAGAAACACCGTCCTTATCACCTAGAGCTTTAGATACGCTAACTTTTGATATCCCAAGTTCTTTAGCTATTTCTGACATACTTACTTTCTTCATATCGTTACCTCGTTTCCTAAAAAATTAATTAATAAGTATCAACCAATGATTTTATGTTAATTAAATCTTGATTCTTTATTAAGTCTTTATTTGACTTAAAATAGATTGTTTTAGTTTTCCCAGGAATCAAATGGAAATAGTTATCTGAAAAAATAATATCTTCATCTTTGACACTGATTTCAACAAACTTAGCTAAAGTTTGTGAATTTAGTTTCAAAATGTAACTTTCTCCATCAAATTCAAGGTTTTTATTTATTACGTTTTTCTTAAGCTTAAGGTGTTTATCTGGCAAGAAAAACACTTGGTTATCACTAATAAATTCTTTATTTTTATATAATGTAACATTAATCACTAAATTCTCTAATATATATCTCTTATCACTAACCTGTTTCTCTACAATCAATTTCGCTGACTGAAAATCAACATTTACTTCTAAAGACTCTCTTTCAATGATTTCTCCAGAAAAATCCATAATTTCAATTACTAATTCACCGGAAAATGTTTCCAATGAATCATTAGTAATGAAAATCTTAGCTCTATTCTTTTCTTCTTCTATTGAAACTAAAATCAAAGAATAGAATTTTTTAGCATGATAATGCAGTATCTTCCAACGATGATAATAATCAATGCTAGACCATGAAGCGACCGGCCAACAATCATTTAATTGCCAATAAAGAATTCCCATACATCTACCGTAATTTCTACGCCAATGCTCTACTCCATATCTAATACCTTCAGCTTGAATTGCTTGAGATACATATAATAATGATTCAAAGTCCTTTGGATATCTAAATAATTTTCCAATATAGTCAAGGATTTTTGAGTTAGCTGTTTTATTCTTTTGATGTTGTTCCATAATGTAAGAAAAAATATTTCTATCCTCTGGTTTTGTAAATGTTTCTATTGTTCTTAGCCCTGGAAATGATTGTAATCCAAATTCACTCATGAATCTCGGATAGTAAAGTCTATAATTAGTAAAGGGCTCATTATTATGCCATACACCCCAATAATGCATATCACCAAAATTATCACTATTAGTATCTTCGAATAATTCTTTTGACGCAGGCGAAGATCTCCAATATGGTAAATCAGGCACAAATTCATTAGTTAACTTTGGTATAATTTCCAAGTAATGTTTTTTATAAAAATCTTTACTTATATCCAAAGAAGGTATATTCCAGTTTTCAATTGCTGTTTCATTCTCATTATTTCCGCATATTAAAACAATTGAGGGATGATTTCTTATTCTGATTAAATTATCTTTGATTTCTTCTTTGATATTTTCTACAAAATATTCTTTATCCATTGGATATATAGAACACGCAAACATCAAATCTTGCCAAACCATAAGTCCTAATTCATCGCAGATATCATAAAAGTAATTCGGCGGGTAAATTCCTCCACCCCAAACTCTAATCATGTTGTGATTTGCATCCTTAGCGTAACCTAAAAGTTTTCTAGTTAATTCTTCATTAGTTCTACCTAATAAGTTATCTTCAGGAATATAGTTAGATCCTTTCGCAAAAACTCTAATACCATTGATATTAAAAGTAAAACTCTCGCC
>Ga0172377_10002613_pt1 | contig 18454 bp, 15 predicted proteins | sample Pumphouse3metaG_FD_119749 | JGI IMG/M metagenome (GOLD analysis project Ga0172377, IMG submission 119749) | Leachate microbial communities from a municipal landfill in Southern Ontario, Canada - Pumphouse #3 metaG | ecosystem: Engineered > Solid waste > Landfill > Unclassified | place: Canada...
ACGAGACAGAGCAACGGAATGGTCTCACAGCAGCTTCAAGGCACTATGCCGGGAGTGACAGTGACCAGAAGCAGCAGCCAGCCGGGAGCAGGAGCAAGCATCAAAATCAGAGGCATAACCACTATGAGTTCGAACAGCCCGTTGATTATTGTTGACGGAATCACCGTGGACAGCATCAACGACGTCAACTCCAACGATGTCGATCAGATCACAGTTCTGAAAGACGCAGCGTCAGCTTCAATATATGGCTCAAGAGCAGCCGCCGGCGTCATTCTCATCACCACCAAATCAGCAAAACCGGGACAGGTCAACATCTCCTACAACGGCGAGTTCAGTTTTCAGGAGCCTACGAGAGTGCCTGCCTCCGTCGGAGCCATCGACTATATGAAAATGATCAACGAGGCGCAGTGGAATGATGTGAACAACATCGAAGGCAGCGAATATGCCCAGTACCCTAAGGACTACATAGACACATATATGGCCAACAACCTGAAAGACCCTATCGCCTACCCTAACACTAACTGGAGAAGCCAGATGGTCGACGCCTACTCTCCGAGACAGAAACACTCCCTTGTCTTCACCTACGGCAACAAAGTCGTGAACACACGCGCGTCGTTCTCCTACGAGTACAATGAGGGAATCTACGACGAGGACACCTACGAAAGGATAATGGGACGTGTCAGAAACAACATCAAATTCAGCGACAAATGGTCTGCCGATGTGGACGTGGCGTTCAAGCGCAGCCACATGAACACTGAGAACGCAAGCGATTCTTATATGTACACTTATATGACCCCTGCCATATATGCGGCCACCTATCCTGACGGCAGAGTCGCCGAGGGCCAGACTTACACCAATCCTTACGCAGCTCTCAAATACGGCGGATTCGTCAGAACCATTAACAGCGTAATTAACGGCAAGATAGCCCTTAATTTCAAGCCAATCAAAGACTTGACCATTACCGCAGCTATTGCTCCGACCTACAATATGACTCAGGGCAAGAGCTTCAAGAAAAGCATATCCGTCTATGACGCTTTCGAGCCGAGCCAGTTCGTCCGCTACATCAAGAACTACGAATCCCCGGCGCTCACCGAGTCAAGGACTGAAGTCACAGAACTGACAAAACAGTTGATAGCTACCTACGACAAGAGTTTTGCCGAGAAACACAATATGAACCTTATGGCCGGCTACGAGGACTACAGCTACAAGCACGAAGGCCTTTCAGCCAACTCACAAGGAATGGAACTCAACAATTTCCCTTATCTTGACCTTGCCAACAACAACAATCTCGCGGTCGGAGGCTCAGCCTACAGAACCACTTACGAGTCTTTCTTCGGGAGAGCTATGTACAACTATCTGAACCGTTACTACGCTCAGGCCAACTTCAGAGCCGACGGCTCGTCAAGATTCCACAAAGACCATCGCTGGGGCTACTTCCCTTCAGCATCAGTCGGCTGGGTGATCAGCAACGAGAACTTTATGAAGAACATCTCCTGGCTCAATCACCTAAAACTCAGAGGCTCTTTCGGCAGCCTCGGAAACGAGAGAATCGGAAACTACCCTTATCAGGCCAACATTGCGTTCAATAATGCGGCTATGTGGGACGCTTCCGGCTCTAAAGTCGTCACAAGTATGAGCGGAGCCCAGATTGATTACGCAATTCAGGACATCAGCTGGGAAACGACTTACACCTGGGATGTAGGCCTTGACGCCGAATTCTTCAAAAACAGGCTGTCTTTGACAGGAGACTATTATCACAAAGAAACTCAGGATATGCTTCTTGCCTTAGCGATTCCTGCGTTCACAGGTTACGCAGAGCCGGATCAGAATGCCGGAAAGATGCACACCAACGGATGGGAAGTCAAACTATCTTGGAGAGACCGGATCGGGGACATAGGCTACGGAGCATCTTTCAACATCTCTGACTACAAGAGCGTTATGGGAGACCTTTCAGGCAAGGAATCCCTCGGCAGCCACATCATCAGAGAGGGGGAAGAGTACAATGCATGGTACGGCTACGTCTCTGACGGCATCTTCCAGACTCAGGAAGAAGTGGACGCAGGCCCTGTGATGTTCGCGAACCAGAAACCGGGAGACATCCGCTACAAAGACCTATCAGGTCCTGACGGTGTTCCCGACGGCAAGATAGACGCGACCTACGACAGAACAACTCTTGGCGGCTCGCTACCGAGATACAACTTCGGAGGCACTCTCAATTTCGATTACAAGAATCTCTCTATCGCGGTTATGTTCGACGGCGTGGGCAAGAGGAAAGTCCTTATGTCCGAATATATGATGAGACCGTTTATGAACAAATGGCTCGCTCCTTCAGCCAATCTTCTCGGAGACTACTGGAGCACCTACAACACCGCCCGGCAGAATGCCGACGCATTCTACCCTCGTCTCGGAGAAAACTCAATGAAAAGCAACTACGAGGCTATGACAGACTATTGGCTGATTGACGGGTCATATTTCCGCCTAAAGAACGTGAACATCGGCTACAACCTGCCTGCCAAATGGCTCAAGAAAATCTCCATTGACAATCTTCGTCTTTATGTCTCGCTTCAGGACCTGTTCAGCATTGATCATTTCCCTGACGGATGGGATCCGGAGGCTTCTTACAACGGCTACATAGCCAGAAGCTACACTTTCGGCATTGACCTTAAATTCTAAGTATGATGAAAAAAGTTTTAACATATATTTCTCTCGCAGCAGCGGTCATCTTCTCCGCTTCCTGCGTGGATCTTGATCAAAACCCTCTTTCCGCGGCATCCAGCGGAAACTGGTACTCAACTCCGGAAGAAGTCGAGATCTCACTGAACGACTTGTACAGACCTTATCTTTACGATACTTACGACGGATGGTTCCTTGACAGGAGAACAGATGACTGGTCTCAGCGCTCAGCCTACGTCTATGAGATTGCCAAAGGCACAATCACAAGCACCTGGTCCAACAGCACTTCCAATTGGGGCAACGCCTTCAAAGGAGTCAGCAGAGCGAACAGGGTCATTATCGGAGTGGACAAACTTGAGGATTCCGGTAGCGCCTCAAAAGAAGTCGCTGAGAAGTTGAGAGGCGAGGCCTCGTTCTTCAGAGCTTACTTCTACTCTAAATTGATCACTCTTTTCGGCGCCGTACCTCTTTACACAGGTGATATGACCATAGATGATTCGTGGAAACTCGGAAGGACTGATGTTCCGACCGTGCTCGCTCAGATTTACAAGGATTTCGACTATGCCGCAGAGACCCTTCCGCTTGTCAACACGGGCTCAGGTCTTACAAGAATCTCCAAAGGAGCCGCTTATGCTATGAAAGCGCGTATCGCTCTCTATCAGAAAGACTATGCCACCGCAAGAGATGCGGCAAAAGCTTGTATGGACTTGAATCAGTACTCTCTCTATCCTGATTTCGGAGACTATTTCCGTTCAAAATCAATAGAATGCGAGACCATTTTCGCAATAGCTCGCTCTTACGCTCTCGGATTCGCTTCCAGCCCGACAAGTTTCGTTATGCGTACCGCTGGAGGCAATGGCGTAGCAGGCCCTTCCTGGGATCTTCTGGCATCATTCCTCTGCACGGACGGTCTGCCTATCGACGAGTCTCCGCTGTTTGACCCTCACTTTCCTATGAAGAATCGTGACCCGAGATGTTCCTACACTATCGCAGGGCCCGGGGACACATTGTCAGGCTACGTGTTCAGACCGGACCCTGTCGAGAAAGTCTTGAACGTAAACACGGGCAAACTGGTCGCCAACAAAGACAGCAAAGCCAACGACAATAGCGCTTCCAACGTCGGGACTATGAACAGAAAGGGAGTCAATCCCGAATGGACTGGACAGGCTCCTTCGGACGGAACCAAATACAACGAGAATCCTTACATCATAATGCGTTACGCAGACGTGCTTCTGATGTACGCTGAGGCTAAGATCGAGTTGAACGAGATAGATCAGAGCGTCTTGGACGCCATCAACACTGTCAGAGCCAGAGCCTACAAGGTCTCCAAGAGCGACGTAAGCAAATATCCGGCTGTCACCACCACGGCCAAGGCCAAACTCAGACAGATTCTCAGAACTGAGAGAAGGATGGAATTCGCTTGGGAAGGCAGACGTTACTTCGACTTACAGAGATGGCAGATTTTCGACAAGGCATTCAGCCACGACATCTACTGTCTAATCGCCCCTGCCGACATCACTAAGAACAAAGACAAGTACTACGACAAAGACGGCAATTTCTACCTCTGGCTTGAGACACCTTCTATTGATGAAGACGGCTTCGCTGATTTCACTCCTTTGTTCAACAACAAAGAAATCGCAATCAACGGACAGAGATTTTTCGATAAAAAAATCTATCTTTGGCCAATCCCGAACAATGAAGTCGAGATCACTAACCATAAGATAGAACAAAACCCCGGTTATTAGTATGAGAAAAAATTTACTGCTTTGCCTCGCCGCATTCTCTATGACGCTTATGACGTCCTACTCGTGCGGCGGCAATTCCAAAGACGATACTGATCCTGAAGTTCCGGTGGATCCTCCTGTGACTCAGAAGGACACGGCTCTTTCCGCTTGGAAGAGCGGCTGGCTGGAGATTCATGCGATAAGTACCGGAAAGGGAGAATGCACTTTTATGATATTCCCCGACGGGACTTCTATGATAATCGATGCCGCAAGCGCCATCGACAACACAGACTACAAGATCGACGCAGTGCCCAACGACACCAAAAGGCCGAGCCAATGGATCGCACAGTACATCAATCACTGCATCAATCCGCTTGGGAAGAGCAACATTGATTATGCGATGCTGACACACTTTCATCCGGATCATCTCGGCACTTACGACACTTCCTTGAACGGTTACAACCCGACAGGAGCCTATTATCTGAACGGAATCACTGACATTCTGGACGACTTCAAAGTCGGGACTATGCTGGACAGGGGCTACCCTGACTACAACTATCCTTCCGGCTCTCCTAACACAGGCGCTGCCTACACGACCAACTACAGGAAATGCGCCAAATGGCACGCGGACAACGACGGGATGAAGATTGAAAGGTTCAAAGTCGGCACAAAGGACCAGATTGTCTTGAAGTACAAGGCTTCAGAATATCCTGAATTCCAAGTCCGGAATCTTGTCTGCAACGGGACTTACTGGACCGGGACAGGAGATGAGACCAAAGATCAGTATCCGGCAAATCTGGCTTATCAGTCAGGTATGGACGAGAACGAGTTCAGCGCCGGGATAAAGATTTCCTACGGCAAATTCGACTATTTCACTGCCGGAGACCTTACTTGCGAAAACACTCTGGGCAGCACCTGGGCAGACATCGAAGGCACAGTCGCTGATGTGGTCGGGGAAGTGGACGTGATGAAAGCGGACCACCACGGTTCTGTCCACGCAAACGGGGCTCATTCTCTTGAGAAGCTGTCGCCTGACGCTGTGATTGTCCATTCTTGGAGAACGGTACAGCCCCGCGCGAATGATATGGAAGTGTTCACGAGCTCGAAGACCAATTCCGGCAAGACGAAAGTGTTCACCACTTACCTGAACACCAAGAACGCAGCCACCTTCGGCACATCGCTCAACAGCATAATGAATCCGCAGGGAGGGCATGTCGTTATTAAAGTCCACCCCGGCGGAAATGTGTACGACATTTATGTGCTCTCCGACAAGGACACCAACTATTACGTACAGAAGAAATTCGGCCCGTACAAATGCAAATAGCCGTTAAATAGGCCACTGAAGATAGCCGTCCTTCATCAGAGGGATGACGACAGACTGGAGAAGAACAAGTGCGTTGACAGAGAGCGATTCCACAAGGAATTTGTGAGCGGACGTGATGTGATTCTCAACTGTCTTGGGAGAAATCCCCATCTGCTGGGCTATCTCCTTGACTGACAAACCATAAACTTTTTTCTTAAGATATGCCTCCTTCGCTCTGGGAGGCAATTCTTGTAATATGGCATTCACCTTCTCAAGCAGAAGCTTGTAATTGACGTTCTCATCCAGACGGTCGGTCATCGCGAGAGAATGGTAGATGAGATCGTCTTTGAAGGCATTGTCGCGGGAATTGGCGATGAACTGTTTCTTGATGAGATTGAAGGATATGGTGAAGATGTAGGAGTTGAAAGACAACTCCGGATTGAGTATAGAACGTTTCTCCCAGATTTTCCCGAAGGCTCCCTGAACTATCTCTTCGGCGTCTTCCTCGGATTTCAGGTACTTCAAGGCGAACTTGAACACGCGGGCTGAATACTTCTCGTAAAGGCTGTCGAAAGCCTTCACGCTGGAGAAGTTCCTCAACTCGCGAACATATTTGCTGTCTGTCTCTGAAACATTCATAAGAAGAAACCGATTATCCTTCACAAAGGAATACAAATATAATCAATTTCGACGCAATATAAACCGTTTTCGTGTCATAATAGTTGAAATAAATCCTTGGTATTTATTGATTTTTGGAGCATTTTCTTATATTTACAATAGAATATCTAAAAAGAAACACAATGCAAAGTCGCAGGGATTTCATCAAAACGGCAGCCGCGGCAGCCGTCGGAACGGGGCTTCTCGGGACCAACATTCTGAGTGCAGGCACTTTAGAAGGACAATCTTCTAAAAAAGTCAACGTCAACAAACACGGCAAAGCAAGAATGAAGCTCAGCTTCTTCCCTTACGAATTGAAACTTCAGCACGTCTTCACCGTGGCCACATATTCAAGAACCACCACCCCCGACGTCCAGGTTCAGATCGATTACGACGGAATCACCGGCTACGGAGAGGCATCGATGCCTCCGTATCTTGGTCAGACTGTGGACTCAGTGATGACTTTTCTCAAGAAAGTCAACCTTGAGCAATTCAGCGACCCGTTCCTGATTGACGACATTCTCACCTACGTGGACGGCATCAACGAGGGGGACACCGCCGCAAAGGCAGCCGTAGACATAGCTCTTCACGATCTTGTCGGGAAATTGTTGGGCGCCCCATGGTACAAAATCTGGGGTCTTAACGCATCCAAGGCTCCCGCAACCACATTCACTATAGGGATTGACACTCCTGAAGTGGTTCGTCAGAAGACTCTGGAATGCGCTGGCAAATACAAGATTCTGAAAGTCAAAGTCGGAAGAGACAACGACAAGGAGATGATCAGCACAATCAGGGAAATCACCGATCTGCCCATTGCCGTGGACGCCAACCAAGGTTGGAAAGACAAATACAAAGCCCTGGATATGATACAGTGGCTTAAGGAAAAAGGAATCGTAATGATAGAGCAGCCTATGCCAAAAGAGCAGCTGGACGACATTGCATGGGTTACTCAGAACAGTCCCCTGCCTGTCTTCGCAGATGAATCAATACAGAGACTTAGGGATATTCCCGCGATCAAGGGTGCGTTCACCGGGATAAACATCAAACTGATGAAATGTACCGGGATGCGCGAGGCCTGGAAGATGCTGACTTACGCGCGGGCCGAAGGTATGAGGGTTATGATGGGGTGTATGACAGAGACCTCCTGCGGGATCACGGCGGCTGCCCAACTTTCCCCTGCTATTGACTTCGCGGATCTTGACGGCAACCTGCTGATTTCCAACGACAGATTCAAAGGAATGGAAGTCGAAGGAGGAATGATCACATTGAAAGACGCCCCGGGTCTGGGACTAAAACTTCTTTAGCTATGTTCAGGAGATTATTGATGATGGCTACAGTCTGCCTTTGCGCCGGCAGTTGCGCGACTTGGCAGCGTGACAAGAATTACGATTGGAATGCCGACCTTCAAAACCGTATCAGCGCTGACTTCCCTAAAAGCGAGACCCAGATAACAGACTACATCCGGAGATATATTCCCGATGTCACTCCCGCGCAGATCGCGGGATGGGAAAAGTCCGGAGCTCTTGAGTTCAAAGTCATTGACGGGCAGAAGAGGTATTTCGTAAATGCAGATGCCAATTTGTTCAGGGTAGACCCTCGGTGCAAGGCAGTGAAGGATTCGATTGACGCTGCCACCCACAAGCCGTTTCTGGACGGACAGGAGAAGATCGACTCTGTAAGTCTGCCTGCCATAATAAGTTGCGTGAAGCAATCCGGAAACAAGTATGCCCTACAAAAGAAATTCAAGATTCGCTACACCCTTACCGTGGACGCTGACGCTGTTCCTGAAGGCGAGATTGTACGTTGCTGGCTCCCGTTCCCTCGCAAGGATGTGCAGAGACAGACAGACGTGCGTTTCATCGCCTCGAGCGAACAGAAAATCAAATTCGCCCCGGAAGGCAGCACACACAGCACTCTGTATATGGAGAAGAAAGCCGTCAAGGGAAAGCCGACGGTGTTTTGGGAAGATTTCGAGTACGCCTCAAGAGGAGAATGGAACAATCTGAGCGCGGACAAAGTCCTGCCTTACAATCCCGGTGGTCCTGGAATAAGCGTGAAAGATTATGTCAAGTACACAGGCGAAAGGGAAGCCCACGTAGTGTTCACTCCGAGATTGAGAGCGATCGCCGATTCTCTGACCGCAGGGATAACCAATCCGTATCTTCAGGCAAAAGCGATGTTCACTTGGATTAACGACAATTTTCCTTGGGCCTCGGCGAGGGAATATTCCACAATACCGGACATTCCCGAATATGTTCTGGACAGCGGTCACGGGGATTGCGGACAGGTTTCTCTTCTACTGATCACTCTTTGCAGATACAAAGGGATTCCGGCGCATTTCCAGAGCGGTTTTATGATGCACCCGGGCGGCAACTGGAATCTGCACGACTGGGCGGAAGTCTATTTTGAAGGTCCTGGCTGGGTGCCGGTCGATCAGTCATTCGGCATTCCTCGTTACGCCGCAAAGGGCAGCGAGGAGGAGTATTTCTTCCTCGGCGGAATAGAACCTTACAGAATGATTGTGAACAACGATTTCGGGGATAGACTGTACCCTAAGAAGATCTATCCTCGCAGCGAAACCGTGGATTTCCAGAGAGGAGAAGTGGAATGGAAAGGCGGGAATCTCTATTTCCCGCAGTGGAATTACTCAATGTCTATTGACTACCTTTAGCCCCGGCTACAGATTGAAGGAAAGACCGAACATCAGGCTGAAATTCAGCGGAGTCTCATTGTAGTAGGTCTTGATGGAGGATCCGTTGTCGAAATAATAAGCCACTCCCGGCTCTGCGTAAAGGCTGATGTTCTTGAGAAGGCGAAGGCTGATGCCTGCCGCAGCGGTCAATGACCATTGAAGCGGCTTGACGGTAGCAGACTGAGAGACACTCTTGACGAGAGTGCCGTCTGTCTTATAGTCCGCCTCCAATTTGCCTGAGAAGCATTTGGCGACTTCGCCTCCGGCTACCGCATAAATTGCCACCGCACTCGACTTTCTTAGGAAATTATAATTCAGGTTCAAAGGGATGCCGACATAATGCATTTTTTGCGTCCCCTGCGCCTTAGTGTTAAAGAAGTCCGAAGTGAACGAGGACTTAAGGAAAGAATAAGTCAGTCCCGAGCCGAGACTAAGCCTGTCTGTCAAGGAGTATTTGATTGACAATCCGAATCTTACAGGGATATTGTGGTCATAGTTCTTGTCAAGTCCGGTCAAAGGAGCGGACAAGAAGCTATCCACTCCTTGGGTAGTAACGAAAGGCAGTTCGTTCGAGTCGTTCGGCGAAACGTCCGCAGAGAAGAAAGCCCTATCATTTTGCGAGGACCTCCCCTGACCGACTCTTGATCCCGCGATCAGGCCAAGGCTTGAGATTCCCGATTCGGATTTGGAGTCGGACATCTCGCCTTCTTTGATGTAATCTTCCCATTGCCCGGCCACAATCTCGGAACTGTCCTCTTGATTAGAGGCTTGCGCTTTGGCCGGCTCAAACGGCTCCTTAGAATTAAATTGCTCGGCAGTAGTCTCATTAGACATAGACGCTTCGACAGTCTCATTGTCAAGAAGCGGAGAGGCCGGTTCATTGTCTGACAGTCGGGCGACAAGTGGCTCGGTCGACGCCTTCGCGGAAATCTTTTCGTTCGATTTTTCAACAATGGCCACAGCATCTTCCGACGTTGATTCCGCCTTAGCAGGAGCCTTCTCAGGAAGGGCTTTCTGACTTACGACGGCAATAGGCTGAGAAGTCTCCTTCGAGAATGACGACCTGAATCCGAAGAATGCCACCAGCGCCAATGCAGCGGCACAAGCGGCTGCGGAAGCCCATCTCAGAAGAACAACTCTCGCCCTGCGAGAAGCAGCCTTGTCGTCAAGAGACTTCTCCACACTCTTCCACAAATCATCCGGAACAGACTGCTTGTAGCCATCCATCCGAGACTTCAGATTATTTGCCCATTTATCTTGCATATTACTTATTTTCTAATTTGCCAGTACGGTAGTCGTCTATCCATTTGGCCAGCAAGGCCTTGGCTCTGTGAAACTGCGAAGCCGAAGTGCTCTCCCTTATGTCCAGAATCCCCGCTATTTCCTTGTGGCTTTTCTCCTCAAACACATAAAGGTTGAAGACCGATCTGTACCCCTCAGGCAACCGCCTTATGAAATCCATAATCACTTCCTGTGGCACATCCGCGAAATCCGAATCATCCTCCGTCTCATCCGCCACGTCAGGAACGCGGTCAGTCAACTCCACATTCTGCCATTTCTTGTTGTCCCTCAGATGCTTGAGCGCATTGTTCACCACAATCCTGCTCATCCAGGCCCTAAGCGACCCTTTGCCCCGGTACTGGAACTTGTCCAGAGAAGTGAAGATCTTCACGAGACTCTCCTGAAGCACGTCATCCGCCTCGGCATTGTCAGGAATGTACCTGTAACATAAAGTGGAAAGCACTCCTGAATAACTGTCATAGAGCTTTTTAAAGGCAGAACGATCGTTATTCAGAGCACTTTCAACTAATTGTTTGTCTATGTCAACTTCTTGGAACTTCATTTAACCGCCGTGCTTACAAAATCATAGCACAGAGCGCAAATTTAGTCTTTTCTCGTGCAATATGAAAACTCAACCGTCTTATCACCTTGCAAGGATTTCCAAGAGATTTTCAATTTGACCTTTTTCCCTTCAGTGTCAGGAAGGCCGGAAAGGTCGAATGCCACGATTCCATCTCTGTAAACGTATTTTTCGTCTTTTTTACTGTCGTGTCTGAACACTAATTCGTAAGGATTGTCAGGATTAGTCCCGCTTACAAGATTCACGACATGCTTCACATTCGTATTGCCCCAGTAGGCAGCGAAATGAATTGTCATATAGCCATCCTCGCACACTGTCATCCAATCGTTCATAATGTCGATAGGGTCCTCGCCGTAAAGCTCTTTGTCTTTCTCAACTCCCTGAGTCACAACTGGTTTCTTAGTAAGAATACTGTCCATCCAGTTCACTACCACAGGCTTGTAATCATCGGCCTTAGTGGAAGACAATGTCAGATTGGCAAGAGCCCTAACCTGCTTTTTACCGTAAGGAGAAGCTGTAATGTTCGAAGGCTTGAGTTTCGTCGAATCGTCAAGTTGAAGGAAGAAAGACTCGCCCTCCGGTCTGACCGTGACCAAAGCATTCGGGACGAGAAGATTGTAATCGTTGTCATCGTCATCAAGACAAGACTGGAAGATGAAGGCTGACGACACTACCACGACAGCCACTAAAAATTTGTTGATAAGTTCTTGTTTCATAATCATTAAGAGTTGTTTACAACTATTAAATCCTTCAACTCGAAAATCTTGCACCGCTTTTGGCATAATTTGCGTATTATTGCAAAATTTTTTGAGAAGACAGAATCTGATGAAGAAAGAATCTATTTACAGAACTTGTATTTCCCTTATCCCGATAGTAGTGCTTGTCTGCACTCTCGCCATAAGCATAAGCGTTTTCGGAAGCGATGCCATACTCGGTGCCAGCCAAGTTTCCCTGCTTTTTTCTGCCGGAGTGTGCTGCGCTCTGGCTATATGGCTGTTCAAAACTCCTTGGAAGGATTTCGAGGAGGCAATCAAAAGCAATGTGGGAGATGTCACGACCGCAATAGTAATTCTTTTCCTTATCGGGGCCATATCCGGGACGTGGACGATGAGCGGAGTCATCCCGACGCTTATATATTATGGTGTGAAAATCATAAGCCCGAAGATATTCCTGATCACGGCCTGCGCCACTTGCGCCATAGTGTCCCTGATGATAGGCAGTTCGTGGACAACCATAGCGACCATCGGAGTCGCGCTGCTCGGAATAGGGAAAGCGGAAGGCTTCAGCGACGGGATAATCGCAGGCGCGATAATTTCGGGAGCATATTTCGGAGACAAGATCTCTCCCCTTTCGGACACCACGGTGATGGCCTCGTCCGTGAGCGGGACCCCGCTTTTCACGCACATAAGGTATATGCTCTTCACCACTGTTCCGTCAATTGTTATAACATTGCTGATATTCCTGATACTTGGCTTTACCCACGAAGTGCCTGAAGGGATAGACATCAGTTCCGGAATCGAACTTATGGCCTCGAAATTCAACATATCCCTTTGGCTTCTTTCGGTCCCGGTTCTGACAGCCATAATGATTGCTGCAAGAATGCCGGCCCTTGCAGTGCTGATGATTTCTGTCATAACTGCTTCCATAGCAGCGCTTATCGCCCAACCTGATATCATCCGCGAGATTGGGTCGGCCACAGCTGCAAGCGGAGCGAAAGATGAGGTGGTTATGTTCACGGGATCGCTCAGGACAATTTACGATTCAGTCAGTCTTAGCACCGGCAACCTTGAGATTGACAAACTTGTGTCCTCGAGAGGAATGACGGGAATGCTCAACACCGTCTATCTGATCATCTGCGCGATGTGCTTCGGGGCGTGTATGAGGGCAAGCGGAATGCTCCACCATCTCGCCTCCCTCCTGATTCCGCTTACAAAGTCGCGAACAGGTCTGGTCGCATCCACTGCAACGACAGGAATTCTTTTGAACGGAATTGTCTCTGATCAGTACCTTTCCATCATATTGACCAGCAGCATCTACAAAGACATCTACGCAAAACGCGGCTACGAAAACAGACTGCTCAGCCGCACGGTGGAAGACTCATCAACAGTCACCTCACCTCTGTTCCCGTGGAGCAGTTGCGGAATGACACAGGCCACCATACTAAGCGTCCCGACAATAGTCTATCTTCCTTATTGCTTTTTCTGTCTAATCAGTCCCCTGATGAGCATATTCGTAGCCTTGACAGGATACAGGATCTACAAGCGTAAAGACTAATTCTTTTCCGACTTCATCAGATCACGTATTTCCTCAAGCAACTGAACATCAGCAGGTTTAGGAGCCGGAGCCGCGGGAGCCGCCTCATGTTCTTTCTTAGTCGCAGCTGAAAGTCTCACAATTCCCTTAATCACGAGAAATATGCAGAAGGCTATGATCAGAAAATTGACTATCTCTTGAATGAAGTTGCCATAATTCAAGTAGACCGCCTCTTTCACGACCGTATCGCCATCCATAACCGCCTTGTGCAGAACGACTTTCAGATCCGTGAAGTTAATGCCTCCGATCAGAAGCCCCACAGCCGGCATAATAATGTCATTGACCAGAGAAGTGATGATCTTCCCGAAAGCGGCGCCCACTACGACACCAACGGCCATATCAACGACATTGCCTTTCGTTGCGAATGCCTTGAAATCCGACCAAAATGTGTTCTTAGCCATAATTTTAAATGATGTTTCGACAAATATAATTTATATTTATGAAAAATTTACTGTTATGGACAGAATTGTGGAATGCGTTCCGAATTTCAGCGAGGGGAAAGACCCACATATTATTTCAGGAATCGCCGACGCCATCAGAGGCGGCGGCGGAAAGGTGCTTGACATAGATTCCGGCGCTGACGCCAACAGGACTGTGATCACTTTCGCAGGAAGCCCCGAGGATGTGGCCGAGGCTGCGTTCCAAGCTGTACGGACTGCCGGGGAACTGATTGATATGCGCTCTCAACACGGGACTCATCCAAGGATAGGAGCCACGGATGTGCTTCCCATTGTGCCGGTGAAAGGCATCAGTCTTGAGGAATGCGCAACTTTGGCCCGGTCATTGGCTCAGAGAGTTTACTCCGAACTTGGAATCCCTTGCTATTGTTACGAGGCGAGCGCTATTAGACCCGATCGTAAAAGGCTGGAGGTCTGTCGCTCAGGAGAATACGAATCACTCTCTGACAAAATCTCCGACCCTCTTCTGCGCCCCGACTTCGGCCCCGACAGTTTCACTCCGACAGCCGCCCGATGCGGGGCCAGCGTCATCGGTGCCCGTAATTTCCTGATAGCTGTGAATTTCAACCTTAATTCCCCCGACAAGGACAAAGCTATGGACATTGCGAGAGATGTGAGGGAAAGCGGCAGACTTTTCAACGGCAAGCGCGTTCCCGGGACATTGAAAGGCGTGAAGGCCATTGGCTGGTATATTCCCGAATATGGCTTCGCCCAGGTGTCGATGAACATCACAGACTTCCACGAGACTCCCCTTCTAAGTGCTTTTAAAGAGGTCTCCAGATGCGCCTCATTGAGGGGTCTCAAAGTGACGGGAACGGAGATAATAGGTCTGATCCCTAAAGAGGCTTTGCCTGATAATGCTGTCAAAGAGTTGAATCTGAGCCAAATACGGCCATTTGTCCCTGAAAAGAAGATTCTTGACTATATGATTTAGTCACTTACTTTTTGCCTTGGATAACGTACTGTCTCGGAGACAGACCGATTACGGATTTGAAATACTTTCCGAAAAAAGACGAATTCGGGAAATGCAGCGCGTCGCTTACTTGCTGAACAGTGTGGGTGCCTCCTTTTAGAAGCACTTTCGCCTCCAGAATGACACCGTCCTTGATCCATTCAGTGGCGTGGCGCCCGCTGACGTCAAAGATGATTTTTGCGAAATACTTTGAGGACATACAGGCTTGATTGGCATAGAAGCCGAGCTGTCTCTCAAACTTGCAGTTGGACTGAACTTCCTGAAGAAATTTTCTGAATATCACCTCGTTTCTCCCCTGAGTACCGCATTTGCGGATAGCGTCCTCATTCTTCAATGTGAGTTGGGCAAGTCCGGCAGAGACAATCTGTGAGAACCCGTTAATGAGATCTTTCTGAAAGTAGAAAGAACCTTGCTCGATGATTCTTCGCATAATGTTGTAGCCGTCGATGAAGAGCGACATATACTTTTGGCCAACGTTCAAAAAGATCGGCTGATAGAGATTGTTTCTCAGAACCTTTATCGAACGACTGCCCAAATCGGCCACGAAACTGTCTCCGGTGAATGCGATTATTGCGAAGCGAGTGCCTCTCTGATACTCCAGTTTGTCCAGAATGATTCCGGACTGTGCCAAAAGAATGCAATTGGACGAGACGTCATAATCGTTAAGATTGAGACCGGCTTTGATGTGACCTGACTTGCACAAAAGGAGGAACGAAAAATCAAGCCTCGACGGGAATGCGAAATTCCCCGGGGTTATTATCTCGGTCGGCCGGCCTTCCGCTATTGCCTGCTCGATTCCTTCCGGCATTACGCGCCCGAGATTGTCGGCGATGATCAGATCATCGTCGAAGACCAGAGTCCTGTCAATCGACGGAATCATCCCGAGATGCAAATGGCTGTACTGCGCGCTTTTCTGTTCCATAACAAGTTACTTCTGAACGGGAATCACATTGAAGAACACCAGATCTTCTTTCCCGTCGTTGACAAGAGAATGAGAGCCGCCCAGACGGCAGTAATGCGCTTGTCCTGCTTGGATTAGTTCTTTTCCTTCGTCTGTCTTCACATAACCGGAGCCGCTGAGCACAAACAGCACCTCGCAGTCAAGTTCGTGATTATGAAAACCTATGGAGGATCCCGGTGTCAGACGGCATTTTCCGATTTTCACCTTGTCATCCGTGAACATTCTTGAGATGAACTCGCCTTCACCGCATTTGAACTTTTCGGTGACTTTTTCAGGTAAAGAATTGAAATCTATTATCATAGCTTTATGATTATTACCAAGTTAGAGACCGCAGCACAGTCTCAGGTCTCTGAGGGGTACCGGTCATCGGAGAGTCCTTGTCGAAAGCACTGATTGTCGTCATCTCATCAGGAGTCAGAGTGAAATCGAAGATGTCGATATTCTCCTCAATCCGATCTTTGTGGGTTGATTTCGGGATTATGACCACACCGCTCTGAATCTGGAATCTAAGAGTAACCTGTCTCACTGTCTTGTGATGTGCGTTCGCTATTGCCACAAGACGTTCGTCCTCATAGATCTCATTGATGCGTCCCTGACCGAATGGCATATAGCCCTCGTGCTGAACTCCGTATTTGAGCATCCACTCGTGCGCGGACTTCTGCTGTGCTGTCAGATTGGTCTCAATCTGATTGACGGAAGGAACCACTTCGTTGTACTCGATTATGTCGATGAGCCTGTCAGGATTGAAATTGGAGACTCCGATGGCTCTGACGCTGCCCTCTTTCAGCATCTTCTCCAAATCCCTATAGGCGGAATAAGTGTCCGCGAATGGCCAATGGAGAAGCACCAGATCCAGATAATCGGTGTTGAGTCGCTTCATTGATTCCATCACCGCCTCTCTGGCTTTGCTGAAATCTCTGAACCAGACTTTCGTCGTAAGGAAAATGTCTTCTCTTCGGACAGAGGTCTGTTTCAAGGCCTCTCCGATGAAGGATTCATTGCCGTAATGCTTGGCCGTGTCTATCATTCTGTAGCCTGCGTCCAAAGCGTCCAGAACGCTCTGCTTACAAAGGGAGGCATCATAGGACTTGAACGTTCCCAAGCCGATCACCGGCATAAGCACGCCGTTATTAAGTTTGACCGTTTCCATATACAATTAAGTTTATTACGGAGCTAAGGTACGAAAAAAAGTCCGGAGAGTGTCAAACACTTTCCGGACATTATCGATCGTAGCAAGAAGAATACTAGTACCTTCTGCCGAATCCGCCACGGTTGCCGCCTCTTTCAGGACGTTCAGTTCTTGGACGTGCTGCAGCCACGTTGATGGTCTGGCCTTCGAAATCTGTCTGATTCAAAGCGTCAATAGCTTTCTGAGCCTCTTCGTCATTTGGCATCTCTACGAAACCGAATCCGCGTGAACGGCCTGACTCACGGTCAGTGATTACATTAGCAGATGCAACTTCGCCATACTGAGCGAACAGATCGTGCAAACCCTCGTTCTTAGTACCCCAACTTAGGTGGGAAACATAAATGTTCATTGTAAAAAAATTAAAATTGTTAAATATACTGATTGACGTACAGAACAAACAACTGCGCGTCTCTCAATTTTCAAAAAAATCAAATGATTAATCTCAATCCCAAATCCCGTCAAAAAACTTAATCAAAAAAACAAAGGAATTATAATGAAATCACTTTTTGAAGGGATATTCCTGAATGGCAGGGATATTACAAAAATAGAAAACTCAAAAGTAACTCGATGTTTACTGGGTGCAAATTTAAATCTAAAATTTCGATATTTCCAAATAAATTGTTAAATATCAACACAAAATGATAAAAAAAGCCCTCTCGTCCGAATCCTTTTAGTTTTTCGGCCTACTCCTCGTGCCTCATTCCCTGTTTCGTCCTCGGGCTAATCCTCGGGCTAATCCTCGGACGCATCTTCGGGCACATCCTCAGGATGCCTACACTACTGTCCCCAGTCTTCGCCCCCCCAGACTGTCTAAAAAGTCTGTTTTCCAGATTTTCAACTTTAATTATAAACATCCTTGCTAAAATTTAGGGTTTGAACTCCAGATTAGGTCATAATTGCCTTTTGAAAGGCAAGGATTATCAGACAAACTTTCAGATTGTAAGATCTCCAATCTGTGGCCAATAGTTTTTAGACAGTCTCCCCCGCACACAACTGCCGATTGGAACACTGTCATAATCTAGAGTGGGTCAGCCACAAGATTCGGCCTCTGACATACCCACAAGGCACATTGGCGTGGCCGACCCTATTTGGTCAAAAAGTAGTTATCGATCGGCAACCGTCGGGCGGCGAGGAGAGCCGTCAACAGATCTCCCCACAGCCGGCACGAACTTTAGCGCTCGCAAATCATTTACTGCGAGCGCGGTGTCCCTGTTCCGATTTTAGAAGAGGTAAAACAAGGGTAACGCAAGCCAAAAGCATGTTGCAAATTACAGTAAAGCACGCCAATCCGCATTGTGTGCCCTGTGTGGCACTTTCGTGTGAGCTTGTGTCAATTTCCTGCACCGTCGCCGCGATATACGAGTTGGGGCGACTGCAATCAAGACGCAGCGAGCACTGGTGAAGGCTCGCTTGCGCTTGATTGCTTCTGTCGAGAAAGGATGCTGCTTGCCCTTTGACACGCAGATTGCACAGGAGGCCGTTTTTGCGTCAAAGGGTCGGACAGATTTTCAGGCGACAGGTCACTGAGAGCACAGAAGGCCGATTCTGGAAAAACAGCCGCCACCCTTTGACAGCTAAAATGCACAGGAGACCGTTTTGATGTCAAAGGGTCGAGACAAATTTCGGGCAAAGAGCCACAGATCGCACAGA
>Ga0172377_10002616_pt1 | contig 18441 bp, 14 predicted proteins | sample Pumphouse3metaG_FD_119749 | JGI IMG/M metagenome (GOLD analysis project Ga0172377, IMG submission 119749) | Leachate microbial communities from a municipal landfill in Southern Ontario, Canada - Pumphouse #3 metaG | ecosystem: Engineered > Solid waste > Landfill > Unclassified | place: Canada...
CACGCCATTGCTGTTTACCAACTACGGACTGCTACACGAGAACAACGCCGAGCTACTTGTCGACCTCATCAAACAAGCCGGAATAAAGAACGGATTAACTCGCATATTCTACAAACAGAAACAGATTGACAGCAATCGATATAAAGGCGACATACTGTCGACATCCAGCGACTTCTCTATTCTGAACGACCTATTTAAGGCTCTTGCCACCAAGATTGCCATCATCTTGGGCATCCTTATCTTCATCTTGTTCCTACTCTTCTCCGCCAAAAGGAGACAGAGAATCATACCCGTCAGGCAAGCTCCATACAACAAGACATTGGATTTTATCCGCCAAGTCAGCAAATTGTACTTCTGGAGAAACGACTATTCCAATATGACAAGGAAAAAGATTGTCTATTTCTTCGCCTTCATCAACGAAAGGCTCCACATCCGTATGGACGACGAGAGCCTACTATCAGACAATTGCAGCATCTTATCGTCCGTCTCCGGTTTACCAAAAGACTCTATCGAGAAACTGACAAAGAAACTTCTTTCCATACATCTGCATAACGAAGAGGTAAACGAACAGGATATGACGCTCTGCATCGACCAGATGAATGCCATTTTAAAGAAACTAATGTAAAAAATATATAACAAGAAGAACATGGAAGAAAACAACGACAATTTCTCAAGCCACCTATACGTGGATAAAATTCAAGAGATGAGGGAAAAGATATCATCCGTCATTTCAGGACAGGAAAAAGTATCAGACCTTATACTCACCGCCATCTTGGCAGACGGACATATTCTGATAGAAGGCGTTCCAGGCGTAGCAAAAACGCTGACGGCCAGACTTGTATCCAAACTAATAAGCGCAGATTTCTCCAGAATGCAGTTTACTTCAGACCTGATGCCATCCGATGTGTTGGGCACCAACGTGTTCAACATGAGCACCAACACATTCGACTTTCACAAGGGTCCGGCATTCGGCGACATTGTCCTCGTAGACGAGATAAACCGAGCTCCGGCAAAAACACAATCGGCACTATTTGAAGTCATGGAAGAGAGACAGACCACCATAGACGGACAATGCTACTCCATGGGCGACATCTATACCATCATCGCCACCCAGAACCCGATTGAACAAGAGGGTACCTACCGGCTGCCGGGAGCGCAGCTCGACCGTTTCCTCTTCAAGATAAACATGGGATACCCTAATCTGGAAGATGAAATAAAGGTATTGCAGGCCCATGACAAGACAAAGAAATTCACAAAGCTGAACGAAATAGAGCCTATCATATCCAAATCGGAACTTTTGGAATTGAGGGAAAAGTCGCATAGAATATTCATCGACGAAAAGATGATCAGATATATCGCACAGATTATACAAGAGACCAGATGCAACAAATCCATCTACTTGGGAGCATCTCCACGTGCTTCCATCGCACTGATGGAGACGTCCAAAGCCTATGCGCTGATACAGGGAAGATTATTCGTCATCCCTGACGACATCAAATTTTTGGCATACTCCGTACTCTGCCACCGAATCATACTGACAGCCGAAGCCGAAATGGAAGGCATCACCATCGAAAACGTAGTAGGCAATATCATTGAGAAAGTGGAAGTTCCCAAATAAGAGACAGAAGTAAGGACAAATCCGCCATCATTAAAAAAAACAATAAAAACTCCATTCATTAATGTTTCTAACTAATAGATTCATCTTTTATCTGGTCGCAGCAACAGGAGTGCTGGCACTGACACACTTCTGGTCATGGTTCCTTATTATAGGAATCATCTGCTTGTGCATCACCACCCTGCTGGTTCTGTATGACCTGACAAGCCTATACAAAAGAGACGCAGAGATAAAATGCTGGAGGTCTTGCGACGAACGCTTCTCCAATGGCGACGAGAACACGATCTGCATCAACCTGCTCAGCGAATACAGCAAACCCGTGAAGGTCAAAATAATCGATGAGATTCCCGTCGAATTTCAGGAACGCAACTTCCTGCTGCAAACCGAACTGCTGCCAAATACGCCCAAACAGATACAATACACGCTCACTCCTAAAAGAAGAGGCGAATATGTATTCAACGACCTGCATGTCTATGTCACTTCCAAACTCCATCTATTGGAACGGAGATTCTCATTCAAAGAATCAAGCAAGGTGAAGGTTTTCCCATCCTTCTCCATCATCCACAACATGGAACTGCTCTCCATCAGCAACAAGATGCGGGAATGCGGAATAAAAAGCGTGCGAAGGATTGGACACGGAAAAGAGTTTGAACAGATAAAAGAATACGTGCGTGGAGACGACTACCGAACCATCAACTGGAAAGCGACCGCCCGCAAACACGGACTCATGTGTAATCTCTATTGCGATGAGCAGTCGCAGCAGATATACAACATCATAGACAAAGGCCGAGGCATGCAGCACGCATTTCACAACATGACTTTGCTGGACTACTCCATCAACGCAGCTCTGGCCTTGTCTTACGTCACTTTGGAGCACAATGACAACGCAGGGCTCATCACCTTCGAAAAAAGCATAGACTCCCATGTTCCGGCATCTAAAGTACCCAAACAGATGGCGAAAATCATGGAAGTTCTCTATCGGGAAGACACCTCGTTCATCCAGAGCGACTACTCCACCCTTTACGAATATTGCAACAGAAAGATAAACAAACGCAGTTTGATGGTTATCTATACGACCTTCGACAGCATGATAAGCATGGAACGACAGTTGCCATATCTCCGCAAACTATCCGTAAAACATGTAGTCCTGGTCGTATTCTTCAAGGATAAGGAATTGGACGAACTGATTGCCAAAACACCAGCAACCAAGTTAGAATATTTTGAACACGTCACAGCCGAGAAGTTCGACTTCGAAAAAAAACTGATAGTGAACAGCCTACAACGTCATGGCATCTACTCCATCCTCACCGAACCGGAAAGACTGACCATCAACGTCATCAATAAATATTTGGAGATGAAGGCAAGGCAAATGATATAGACAGATACATTTTTTCGTTACAGACAATTCTTAGTTAGTAACAATAAAAAAATAACTTCCGCAGATTTCTGCTTACCAAGATTTAAATGCAAAGAGTTTTTCTATTAAAAAGTTGCGGAAGTTATTCTTTAATCATTACTTAATTATTCAAATTATCTCAGTAACGAAAACACTTCTGCGTATGCAAAAAAATATAATAGAATAATGGGGTTATGGAAAATGTATTCAAAATAATGATCTTTTTTTTGTTGTTTGCTTGCAACAAAGAGGATTCTGTTGAAGTGAAAATCACTGAAGTTTCAACTAATATGGAGAGAAATGAAAATCTGGGTTTTCCTGATTTGGTTATTTCTTATTCAGTGTTTAATAACACTAAAAAAGACATTCTTCTATCAGATGAATATGTGTATAAATCTGAATTTTTTAAATTTCCGTATTTAGGACATCTTGTGTTGAAAAATCCAATTTTCATTTTAACCGGTGACACTTTATACGGAAGGAGAATGAATGTAAGGGAGAATGAAAATAATCTTAATTTTCAAATCCTTAAATATGGAGAAATATCAAATGTCAAGTTTGAAATTTTCTATCAAGAAATAAAAAAATTATATGAAGAGAAGTATGTGAAAAAATTTGATAGAATACAGGATTTTATGATATTTCTTGTGTCGAAAGGTGTTTTAAGTGTGCAATATATGGAAGGAAAAGAGATAAAAACGAAGCAGTCCTGTGGTATGAATTTAAAGTTTCGTAAATATCGAGAATATGATGATATAGAGGAATAATCGGCAGTGTACCATGTGATGTTTTTTTGTCTGTAATCTATTATAGATCAACACACGAGGATAGAGGCACGGCCATCCTCCGCGGCCATTGACGAGCGTATGCCTAACTATGGCGAGGCGTTGCTCAAAAAATCATGTAGTTCGGGAATCTACTACGTCCGAAACAAAAGACGACGGACAAGGCTTCTATGTGTCTTCACGAGAGAAGATCATTCATAACGAATAGCCTCTATCGGATCCAACTCCGAGGCTTTCTTTGCAGGATACCATCCGAAAAATATTCCCGTAACTGTACATACGGCAAAAGAAAGTACAACGGAATAGAGTTGTATATAAATAGGCCAATTGAGCAACAACTTCACAGCAAAAGAACAAAATACGCCCAACACCACCCCAATAATACCACCTGTGATGCTAATCAACACCGCCTCTATCAAGAACTGAGACAATATGTCACGACCCCGCGCTCCGACAGACATCCGCAATCCGATTTCACGTGTACGCTCCGTCACAGAGACATACATGATGTTCATGATACCGATACCGCCCACCACCAAGGAGATGCCTGCAATACAAGCCAGAAGGACCGTCATCAAGTCTGTCGTTGAACTCATCATGGAGCTTAACTCCTCCTGTGAACGGATGGAAAAATCATCTTCTTCAGAATCCTTCAATTTATGGTTGTCCCGCATAATCTCAGAAATCTCTTCCGTTGCCTTGGATGTCATATCCTCCGAAACTGCTGACGCATAGATACCCTGGAGATAAGTGACCGCCAAAACCCTTTTTTGTATCGTCGTATAAGGCGCCAAAACGATATCGTCCTGATCCATACCCATACTGTTATATCCCTTCGCAGTAAGGACTCCCACTATTCGGAATGGTATTTTATTGAACCGCACCACTTTTCCTATTGGATCCTCGCCTGAGGTGAATAGATTATCAACAACCGTTTTCCCTACCACACATACCTTTGTTGAGCCATGGATATCCTGATCGGTAAACATATCTCCCTCTCCTATAGAAAGTTTTCTTATCTCCAGATACTCCGTAGAGACACCATAAATGGAACTAGGATAGTTATTGGCTCCATAAATGAACTGACCATTACTACTGACGGATGGAGATGCCACAGACACGTGTTTGGCCTTCTCTACGATTCCTTTGTAGTCTTCCAGCTTGATGGTCTGCATACTGGATGCACTCTGCCTCACTCCTCCACCTCGCTTGTCCATGTTGCCGGGATTAATCATAATCATATTAGACCCCATCTCTGAAATCTGCGCTTGGATGCTTCTTTTTGATCCTTGACCAATGGCAAGCATGGTGATGACAGAACCAACTCCGATGATGATTCCCAACATAGTCAAGAAACCTCTCAACTTATTGTTGTTCAGCGCACGTAAGGCTATCTTTAATAAATTTGCTGCGTTCATACATTAAAATTTGAACATAAATTTGAACAGACAACGATGTCCAAAACAAAATCAATTATCCACTTTTGGCAAAGAATCCAACACCTCTTTGGCCGACTTGACGGCATCATTATGCGTATCTTCTACAACACGGCCATCCTTCAACACAATATTACGGCTACTGAACTGCGACAGTTCCGGATTGTGGGTCACAAAGATGATGGTACGTCCCTTCGCATGAAGTTCTTGGAATAACACTAAGATCTCATAAGATGTCCGTGAATCCAAATTTCCAGTGGCCTCGTCCGCCAAAATGATGACGGGATCGTTGACCAAAGCTCTGGCAATGGCCACGCGTTGTTGCTGTCCGCCAGACATCTGGTTGGATTTATGGTTCAACCTATCGGCCAAACCGACAGCCGTCAAAGCCTCTATGGCCTTGTTCTGCCTCTGCAGAGCCGACACCGACGAGTTATACATCAACGGCAACTCCACATTCTCTATGGCAGTCGTCTTTGCCAATAGATTATAACTCTGAAACACGAAACCGATCTTTCTATTTCTAAGAATGGCCCTATCGTTCTTATTCATTGTCCGGACAGAGACGCCATCCAAAAAATAATCGCCGAAAGAAGGGGTGTCCAAACACCCCAAAGTATTCAGCAACGTGGATTTTCCGGAGCCACTAGTACCCATAATGGTGACAAACTCTCCGGCAAAGATGGAGAAGGTGACACCACGCAACGCATGTACCTCCTCTTCTCCCACCTTGAAATCTCGACGTATGTCACGAAGTTCTATAATAGCTTTTTTTGTCTCCATACATCCTCGTTTTATTTTCTCTTGTTTCCTCCCCCCGGACGCTGTGGCATAAACGGGCTCTTCTCGCCCTGCGCACCCATCTCTTTTGGAAAATCACCGTCCATCTCGTTCAGTTCCATAGACGAGACGATGACACGGTCGCCCTTGTTCAATCCCGATTTTATCTCCGTACGGGTTCCATTGGTCACACCTATTGTAACTTGCTTTTGTATGGCCTTGTCACGGTCAAGCACCCAAAGGGTTTTTCCCTTGATTCCTTCTGGAAGTCTTTGGATATCCATATTAGGAGGCAGCAACGTGGAGTCCATCACAAAACGGAAAGCTTTGTTGGGCAACGTAAGCACGTTGTTCATCTCAAACGTATAGATGTTGATGTTGGCCGTCAGACCCGGCTTCAGCTTCAAATCCGGATTGGGAGCGTTCACGATTACCTCGTAAGTCACCACATTAGAGTTGGTCGTGGCCTCCAGACGCACCTGCGTAACCATACCCGTAAAGGTATCTTCGGGATAGGCATCCACCGTAAACGAGACACGCAGGCCCTCCTTCACCTGACCAATGTCGGCCTCGTCAACATTGGCCACCACCTGCATCTTGGTCAGGTCGTTGGCAATCGTAAACAAGGTTGGAGTACTGAAGCTCGCAGCCACCGTCTGACCCTCATCCACCGAACGGGAGATCACAACGCCGTCTATCGGCGAATAAATCATCGCATAATTCAGATTGGTCTGTGCCTTATTCAAATCAGACAAAGACTTATCCAACGAATTCTTCGACTTTTCATATTGATATTCATAAGTCTCGAAATCCGAATCGCTGATCAGCTGTTTGTCATGCAGACCTTTATTTCTCAAATACGTCTTCTTCTGATATTCAAACTCCGTTTTGCTGGTGTTGTAATCGGACTGTTTTGACTTCAGTTCGGAAGAGAGCACGCTCTTATCCAATTCGGCAAGAAGCTGTCCCTTCTTCACCTGCGAGTTATAATCCACATACAACTTACTGATTGTACCGGATACCTGCGTACCGACCTCCACCTGCGAAATAGGTTCGACCGTACCTGTTGCCGTGACCGAATTCCGAATATTTCCAACAGATACTACTTCCGTATCCACAACAGAAGTTGGTTTGGGTCTGCCAAAAAACAAGAAATAGACGGCAACAGCGACAAGCAATAACACCACCAGCCATAACATCATCTTTTTTCTATTCATAATAACTATATTTTATTCCCTTAAAATTTACTCACGCAAACTTAAACAATCCGTACCTATACCACAAAAAAGCCAAACATATCGCCATATTTCATCGACCAAACAGGAAGAAAAACATATAAACGGGAAAAGATGACAATCATCCTACCATAGAAAAGCCCCACTTTTTCAAGCGGGGCCTATATCCAATATAAGAAAAACCGAAACATCAATTGGCGTCGTTCTCCACAAGGTAGCGTTCTGCTTCCATGGCAGCCTTACATCCACTAGCAGCGGCCGTTATTGCCTGCCGGTAACGCGGATCGGCCACATCGCCGGCAGCAAAGACACCCGGTACATTCGTTATCGGCGTAGCACCCTCTGTTTTTATGTAACCCTCCTTATCCGTATGGAGATATTCGGAGAATAGCTTCGAATTAGGATTATGGCCAATGGCAAGAAACAAACCATCGATAGGCAAAGAGAGTTCCTCCTCTTCTGCTCCTCTGTTTTTCAACAGCATGGCACCTTCCACGCCATTCTCCCCATAAAGGCCAATCACCTCATGTTTGAACATGACCTCAATGTTTTCCCGCCTCATGACACGATCCTGCATGACCTTCGACGCACGCAAGTAGTCTTTCCGGACCAAAAGATGAACTTTTTTGCAGAGACCGGACAAGTAAAGCGCATCTTCACAAGCAGTATCGCCACCACCTACAACGGCCACCGTCTTTTTTCTGTAAAAGAAACCGTCGCACGTAGCACAGGCAGAGACGCCCATACCTGCATATTTCGTCTCGTCCGGCAATCCTAAATATTTGGCGGAAGCTCCAGTAGATATGATAATCACCATAGCTTCCATCTCCTTCTCGCCGTCAACAACGACGAGATTGTGGTTCTGCTTCAACTCCACCTTGGTAACCACACCAAAACGGATATCCGTTCCGAAACGTAACGCCTGGTTCCGCAAATCCTCCATCATCTGGGTGCCTGATATTCCGGTAGGATAGCCGGGAAAGTTTTCGATGTCTGTGGTAGTGGTCAACTGTCCGCCAGGAAGCACACCCTCGTACAATACCGGCATGAGGTTGGCTCTCGCCGCGTAGATGGCTGCCGTATATCCGGCAGGTCCTGATCCAATGATCAAGCATTTTATCTTTTCCATGATTATCTGTTATTATTAATATTCACACAAAAAGGGTATATAAATCAAAAGATCAACGCAAGTCAACCACTTCAATACCTTTCACCGAAGATGGATTGAAGACGAAAAGAGAATCGGGCAAGGCTTCCGTATCCGTCTTGGTCACCGTCAGCATGGTATTCACGCCACCTTTACCCTGCATACGGATAGAGTGAAAAGCCATACTCTCCTTTTCTATCGTAATGGAGATGATGGAATACTCTCCTTTCAGATTGTCAGGATAGAGTTCGACCACATCATACGTCTTGCCGCCTTCCTTACGGGCACCCATGTACTTCATCTTATAACCCTGCTGATATGACTTCATCAACAACAAAGGATTGATATCCTTCAAATCGGCGGCAGACGGATTGGAGATGGTCACTTCATTAGCATCCTGCATAAATACAGATTGTGTTTTCCCATCAAAATAAGTAACAACACCCGCCACAGAAAGTTTAAACTTATCCCCCTTCAACTGAATTTTTCCGGGAATGCTCTCCTTCTTGTCATTACGGGTATTCTCGATGAGAACCATAAAATCGGCAGACAAACCGTTCTTGCTGTCGAAATGGGCAGTCGCCTTATCCAATAGGGCTTTCGCCTTGGGGTCCACCACCTTATCGCTCCGGTTTTGACCCAACAGAGAATGACCGCAACAGAAAAGCGCGATCAGAACAAATATTTTAAAAGCACTTCTTTTCATAACTTTTTGTATTTAAAGGAGATCATCTACAGATCTCCGTTATCTGTTTTTCATTGAAGACAACATCATATCCAGTTGGGTAAGGTCAACAACAAGCACCTCGCGCGCCTTACTACCCTTGGCCGGACCCACAATATTGGCAGCCTCCAGTTGGTCCATGATACGTCCTGCACGGTTATAGCCGATGGAGAACTTTCTCTGGATCAAAGAAGTAGATCCTATCTGTTCGGAAACTATCAGTTCGGCAGCTTGATCAAACATCGGGTCACGGTTGGAAAGATCCACACCACCAACCGAACTTTCACCACCTTCGCCGCCATCATACTCAGGCAACAAGAAAGCGGTAGGATAACCCTGCTGCACACCGATAAAGTCGGCTATGCGCTCCACCTCCGGCGTATCCACGAACGCACATTGTACACGCGTCAGGTCGCTTCCCTGAAGGAAAAGCATATCTCCACGTCCTATCAGCTGGTTGGCACCCGGAGCATCGAGAATGGTACGCGAGTCTATCATGGAAGCCACACGGAAAGCCAAACGTGCAGGGAAGTTGGCCTTAATCGTACCGGTAATGATGTTGGTCGTTGGACGTTGGGTGGCAATGACCATGTGTATGCCCACCGCACGTGCCAACTGGGCAATACGCGCGATAGGGAGCTCCACCTCCTTGCCTGCCGTCATGATCAGATCGCCAAACTCATCTATAATCACCACTATGTATGGCAGATAACGATGTCCGTGCTGCGGATTCAACCTACGGTTGATGAATCTATCGTTATATTCCTTTATGTTACGGACCCTAGCCTTCTTCAATAAATCATAGCGGCTATCCATCTCCTTCGTCAGCGAATTGAGGGTCTCCACCACCTTGGTGACATCGGTCACGATGGCCTCGTCCATGTCCGGGAGTTTGGCCAAGAAGTGACGTTCTATATTAGAATAGACGGTAAACTCCACCTTCTTAGGATCGACCATGACAAACTTCAGCTGCGAAGGATGTTTTTTGTACAACAGAGAGGTGATGATGGCATTCAGTCCGACAGACTTTCCTTGTCCTGTAGCTCCGGCAACCAACAAGTGCGGCATCTTGGCCAAATCTGTGACAAAAACCTCATTGGTAATCGTCTTTCCGAAAGCGACAGGAAGGTCGTATTTGCTCTCCTGAAACTTTTTAGAAGCAAGCACGCTCCTCATTGGAACAATCTGCGCATCTTTATTCGGCACCTCTATACCTATCGTTCCCTTTCCAGGAATAGGCGCAATGATACGGATACCCAAAGCCGAAAGGCTCAATGCGATATCATTCTCCAGATTCTTGATTTTAGAGATACGCACACCCGGAGCAGGAACAATTTCGTAAAGGGTCACCGTAGGACCAACCGTCGCTTTTACCGTATCAATTTTTATACCATAATTTTCGAGTGTCTGGACAATCTTCTCCTTATTGGCATTCTGTTCCTCCATGTTGTAGGCAACTTCGCCATTGTTATCATATTGTTTCAGAAGATCGAAGGTTGGATATTTATAGTTGGAAAGATCGAGCGTAGGGTCATACTGTCCCATTTCGCTGGCGTCATATTCCTCGTCCGGATTGACCACAATGTCAAAACTTGGCTGAGAGTCCAAAGCAGAAGGATCGTCATGACTAGGCTCGTCCACCATGTCTTCTTCCTTAGGGAGTGTGATTTCAAAACCATTGGCCTTTATGACGTTAGGCTCTTCGTTCGGAGCATCCGATTTCACATCCACCATCGGAGCCTTCTCCGTAATCTCTTCTTCAAAAGGAGCCACCACCTCCTCTACTGGATTTTCAATAGGTTCATCATCCTTCGTTTTTTCCTCATTATCATTTTCTTCCGTCATCGGTTCCCCGTCAGATGCAGCTTCCGCAGCCTCCATCAACGTAGATTCCCCTAAGGAAGTTTCGGGAATCTGCGAGCTCTTAAATAAACGGGATTTCAGTTCCATAGCCATTCTCTTCAAGAAAGGCAACGTAGGCTGAAACGCAAATATCATAAAAATGAGAAGCGTAGAAAATAGAATCAGGAATGTACCAAACCAACCTATCTGTGCCTCCAACCACTTGCTCATATAATATCCATGTTCGCCTCCTAAATACAGAAATGAAGACTCATAAACAGGAATGAAGAAGAAACCAAAAAACAAAGAGACCCAAAATAGTCCGAACGACGTCAGGACAAACCAACGCAGGAGTCTGAACCTGCGGATACCCAACATCTTTGCGCCCACCAACAGGAAGAAAAACAAAGAGAAAAAACAAGAAATGCCAAACGTATGGTTAATGAAGAAATCCGATATTCTGGCACCTCTCAGACCCGTCCAGTTCTTTATCTGGCTCTTTATTTCCAACATATCGCCGGGATCGGCGGCATTTAGGATGCTTTGGTCTTCCCATCCGGTAAAGAAGAACGAGATGAAAGACAACAACACATATAAACAAAAAATAATGATGAGCAAACCCGTACAGATACGCGTTCGGTCATCTTTCAAAAAAGAGCGCAACTTTGAGACCTTGCCACTCTTCCCTCCCTCTTTTTCTTCTTTCCCCTCTGTATCTTTTGTCTGCTTTTCTTTCTTTGCCATCTTACTTCTGAGTTAAAAACAATGGGTTACAAAATTAATAAATTTATCCGGATTAGGGTCTTCGTTAACTAGTTTAGATTTCCATCCACAAGCTTTTTAATCTCAGCCGGTTCATCCACAACTACTTCCGCACCATGAGCCAGAAGAAAAGCCTTTCCTCTAAATCCCCAACTCACGGAGACACATGCCATACCCGAATTTCGGGCTGTCAATATATCCACATCCGAATCTCCCACATAAACACTCTCCCGCTTCTCACTATGTAGCAGACGCAATGCCTCCCGCACCATATCCGGAGCAGGTTTCTTGGAGATTCCGGCTGCCTCATTCTCTCCTATCGCCACCGATATGTAATCGAAAAAATACTCCTCGTTCAATCGCTTGACCTCCGCATCCGGTTTATTGGAAACAATAGCCATCTTATAGCCGGCATCCTTCAAAGCCGACAATAAGCCGACAATGCCCGCATAAGGAGCAGAATGGTCCTTGCAATGGACAGAATAATAGGTTTTGAACGATGAAAGGACAGATTCCACGACGACCGCATCCGTACCAACCGGCACAGCTCTCTCTATCAGCTTTTTGACTCCATTTCCGACAAACTGACGCACCTCCTCTTTAGTGCGAATAGGCAACATTTGCTTCTTCAATGCAAAATTCGCACTCAAAAACAAATCATCCAACGTGTCCATAAGGGTTCCGTCCAGATCAAAAACCAATGTTGTATATTTCAAATTCACCGCTTCGTTTTCCCTTTTAAGTAATAAAAAAAAGTCATTCTTCCTCCTCCTCATCGCCTCTGGCAATGTTCCAATGCTTCATGGCCATATTCAAATCGCCCATCTTTGAATAGACGTCGCCAAGCAGTTCATGCGCCATCTTGTGTTCGGGTTTCAATGCAACGGCTCTCGACAAATCGGTAAGGGCTCCTTCGTAGTTTTTTAGGCTCAGACGGTTCTTACCTCTATTATAAACTGTTTTGAAAAGCGTAGGACTCAACTTAACAGCCGCGTTCAGACTCTTCTCCGCCTCCATAAAATCACCGTCGTCGTACAAGGTGACACCTCGGCGTACCAAGGCATCCACATTATTCGGGTTAAGGAAGATGGCCTTATCAAAGTTGGCCAGCGCAGCCTTGGAATCCTTCAGTTTCACCATACACTCGTTGCCCATGAGATAGAATTCATGAGACATATCGGCAAACTTCTCCCGCTGGGCCGCCATCTTGTCGCGCAACGCCTTGTTCTGCTCCTCCAGTTTGCGGATCACTCCTAATTTTTTACGGATAAACCGCTTAGACAAAGGCTTCTCTATATCATATCTGGAATGGATGGCCTGAAAAAAATCGTCCAGCATACCTTGAAAATCGCGGGCATCAAATTTTCTGTTGGCCTCGGAATAAAGGATGTCGGCCTTAGCCTCTTTCATAACCTTGTCTATCAACATCCTATCATTATATCTTTTCGAAAAATCGACCACATCACGACTGACAAACACATCCGCTTGGCGGACAAAACGTTTCAGCATCAGTCCTTCCAACGATTTGCATCGGCTCAGAGCCACATACGTTTGTCCTGCGGCAAAGACGCCTCCGGTAAGATCTACAATCACCTTCTCGAATGTAAGTCCCTGACTTTTATGGACGGTTATGGACCAAGCCAGGCGAAGGGGATATTGCGTAAAAGTACCCAGCACCTCCTCCTTTATCTTGTTTTCCGCCTCATCATAATAGTAACGGATATTCTCCCAACTATCCTGTTCTACCAGATATTCGTTTCCGTTTTCCAACATCACAAAGACCTTGTTCTCCTCATCAATATGCGATATTTTGCCGATAGTGCCATTATACCAACGCTTCTCCTTGTCATTTTTTACGAAAAGGACCTGAGCGTTCTCCTTCAGTTCCAGAATGCGCTGGGTGGGAAGCGAACTATCGGGAAATTCACCTTGAATCACTCCATTATACTTGGACGAATCGCCTGGCAATGCCGCCAATTTACTTTCATTGATAAAATCGACAGTATCTCTCTTTGTTGCAAGGGTTATCACAAAATCTTCGTCGCCTTTGAACTTTTCCATCAGGCACTCCTTGTTAAGAGCAGACAGGTCGGCGGCAGTGACGTTATTCACCCGGATATGATCCAACATACTGACGAAACGGGCATCGCTCTGCCTATACACCTTCTGCAGCTCAATCGTCACCAACTGCGTTTCACGAAACACATTCGCCGAGAAAAAATAAGGATTGGTATAGAAACGGGACAGAATCTGTTTCTGATCAGATGGGACTACCGGCTCAAGCTGATACATATCCCCCACAAAAAGCATCTGTTTGCCTCCGAAAGGAAGCCTCATATTATGAGAATAGACACGCAAAACCTTATCGATAAAATCAATCATATCCGCCCGTACCATCGAAATTTCATCGATGATGATGAGCTCCGCCTTCTCAACAATCCTCATCTTGGCTTTCGTATACTTCAAAAAATCGAAGATACGTCTGTTTTTGAGGCTCAGATCAGGATCGTCCGGCATCATGGGACGGAAAGGCATCTTAAAGAAAGAATGGATAGTCACGCCTCCCGCATTGATGGCGGCCACGCCTGTGGGGGCCAAAACCACATGTGGCTTGTTAACCTTCCCACATATATACTTCAAAAAGGTAGACTTACCCGTCCCCGCCTTTCCCGTAAGGAAAAGCGACTGGTTCGTATGCGCTATCAAATTTAATGCATTCTGGAACTCAGGATTGTCCGTATCTATCTGTGAAATCATATATATATGCCTTTCTGCAAAGATAATTGGTTTCACGGAAGGAATAACAAGAAGGAAATAGGTTTTTCCTGTTTTTTAACAACACGGCGAAATGTATTCCAACAAACAAAAAGAGCCATTATAAACCGCACATCCACAGCACGGTTTGTAATGGCTCCATCTATATCTCCAAAAGAGAACTATTCAAACATACTTTTGAACCGAGCAAAGAAATTTTTCTTCGCCGATTCCGTCGGCTTCATATTGTCCGACTCCTGTAGTTTCTCGAATACCTTCCGCTCATCCTTTGTCAGGTTTTCAGGAATATAAACACCGATGTTGACCAGAAGGTCCCCGTTTCCATAGCTATTCACGCTAGGCAATCCTTTTCCTTTCAGACGCAATACCTTTCCAGGCTGCGTGCCCGGATCTATCTTCACCTTCGCCTTTCCGTCTACCGTCGGAATCTCTATCGTACCGCCATTCACAGCCAAAGGAACCGTCAACAAGGCATTATAGATAAGGTCATTCTCGTCCCTCATCAGTTCCGGATGCGGCTCTTCCTCTATCACGACGTAAAGGTCACCGTTCACGCCACCATGACGGGCTGCGTTTCCTTTCCCTCTCATCGGGATCTGCATGCCTTCCATCACTCCGGCCGGAATCTTGATGGTGATGATCTCCTCTTCCGTAACAACGCCCTCGCCACCGCAATGCGAACATTTCTTGCTGATGATTTTACCTTCACCGCCACAAGTAGGACAGACAGACTGCGTCTGCATCCTTCCCAATATCGTATTCTGTATGCGGGTTACCGTTCCCGTACCGTTACAAGTAGTACAAGTCGTGTAGTTGTTGCCTTCCGCGCCCGTGCCATTGCAATCTTTACATGTCACATACTTACGCACTTTTATCTTCTTCTCCACTCCGGTAGCCACCTCTTTCAACGTCAGTTTCACACGTACACGAAGATCCGAACCTTTGCGCATACGCTGGCCACCACCGCCGCCGCCGAAGCCGCCAAACCCTCCGAAGCCGCCGGAATGTCCGCCAAAGATATCGCCAAACTGAGAGAATATGTCTTCCATAGACATACCTCCACCGCCGAACCCGCCACCGCCGCTGGCAGCTGAACTACCTACACCGGCATGTCCAAATTGGTCGTAACGTCTACGTTTCTCCGCGTTGCTAAGCACCTCGTAAGCCTCCGCCGCCTCCTTAAACTTCTCTTCAGCTTCCTTATCTCCAGGATTCTTGTCCGGGTGATATTTGATGGCTAGCTTACGATAAGCCTTCTTTATTTCATCATCACTTGCCGTCTTCGAAACGCCAAGCACTTCATAATAGTCTCTCTTTGCCATAATCTCTTTTTTTACAAGTTACGACCCACATAGGAGCCATCTTGAGATTTTATTTGAAAGTCAAAACGGACTTTCCTTATTCCTCTTTCTATAGAAAGGGATGTTTTCTTTCTCCCAGAATTATTCGCCAATCACGACCTTGGAGTAACGAATCACCTTGTCGTTCAGCGTATATCCTTTTTGCGTACAATCAACAATCTTACCCTTCAAGTCTTCCGTAGGAGCCGGAATGGTGGTGATGGCTTCATGAAACTCCGTATCAAAGTTCTTACCTTCTGTCTCTATCGGCTTTACTCCCTTTGAATCAAGGAACGACATGAACTTATTGTATATCAAGTCCAAGCCCTCTTTCATGCCTTCTACAGACTCGGTAGTCTCCATCGATTTCTTAGCTCTTTCGAAATCGTCAATCAAAGGAAGGATGCCCAACAGGATTCCCTCTCCTGCCGATTTTATCAAATCAGACTTCTCCTTCATCGTACGTTTTCTATAATTGTCAAATTCAGCATATAATCTAAGATAGTCATCATGCATCGTCTGACATTTAGCTTCCAATGCAGCCACTTTGTCACCATCAGACTTCACCTCCTCTTTTGCATCCTCTTGCTGAGATTGAGCTTCCTCCATCTGGTTCTGAGTCTCCGACTTACTCGCAATGTCCTTTTCTTCAGCAGTTTGAGCATTCTGCTTCTTATCTTTGTTTTCCATAAAAAGAATGTTTTTTTCTTGTTTTTTCTATCTTAATAAAATGCTCTTTCTTAACTACAAAACCTTTGCCACAACCAGCATTCGGAACATTTGTCAGACTATCTCCGCATTTAGCATGAAAATATGTCACGTACGGCGTCGTTACAAGCTATGTCAAGAAATAAAAAAAGTGGCCAAGTAAAACTTGACCACTTCAAGTGAGCCAGTTGGGGTTCGAACCCAAGACCCCATCCTTAAAAGGGATGTGCTCTACCAGCTGAGCTACTAGCTCTCCCTTGTTTTGCTTTATTTCTCAAAAGCGGTGCAAAGATAGGCATTAATTCCGTATTTCAAAACAAAACTTGCCATTTTTTAGCAAAAAAAATTCTTCTTTCAATGAAAAAGCCATATTACCCTCCCCTATTTAGACAAGAAACACCTTCAAGACAATCATTTCATATCGATACGGACGAATCATCCTCACATTAGATAGAAATTTTTTCCTCAAATCACCTTCTCTCCTTTGCTGTTTTTCACCCGTTTGTATTCGAATAGCTCTATGTCCGTTATCCCCAAATCCCTAATGGCGGCTTCACTCCGTTGGCGGTCCTCATCGGTATTAAAGCCGGGAATCAGGGGAATCCTCACCCGGATGCGTTCCTGCGGCACTCGTTCTGCCAACAATCGCAAGTTCGAGAGTACTCGGTCGTTCTTCTTTCCCGTATAACTTTTATAGATGTCCGGATTCATGTCCTTTATATCGACGATGTAGTTGTTGACCACCGGGATGGCCTTCTCCAACGATTTTTCCGGAACATTCAGTGAAGTCTCGACCGTCAGGCTCCATGCCTCCCCACACAACGCCCTGAAATCGGAGATGAACGGGACACGGAGCAACGGCTCCCCGCCTCCGAAGGTGACGCCGCCTCCCGTGGCCAGAAAATAGAGGTTGTCTATGGCCACCTCTTCGTAGAGTTGCTGTACATCATAGAGGGCAACCATCGTGTCTGGATTCCACGACTGCGGATTCAGACAATATCTGCACTGCAACGGACAGCCCCAAAAGGCAACCAGCGTGGTCACCCCTTCTCCGTCTGTGGCTAAACGATGCCTGCTTAACCCGATTATGGGGACATTCTTTTCCATCTCTATTTCTTTCCTTTTGTCGGATCACTTGCTTCTTCTTCGACAGTCTCGACTTTCTTGAGTTTGAACGCGATTGGTAATGTGTATTTTGCCCTTACCACTTTTCCTCGTTGTTTACCGGGATTCCACGCCGGCATCGATTCTACTACGCGGATGGCCTCCGCATCCAAAGCCTCATGTGCGGAACGGACAACTTTCGCATCGCTAATGCTTCCGTCTTCCTCTATAGTAAAAGTAACAAAGACGCGTCCTTCTATTTTCATCTTCGCACAAGTGTCAGGATAATGGATATTCTCTTTTAAATATTCCACCAAGGCCTTATCCCCTCCCGGGAAAGAACAATGTTCTTCTGCCACCATTCCGAATATCATGTCCTCATAATCAGCAGATTCAGAAGCATCATTCTCTTGAATTGACGCCCCATTTGCCTCGCTCGCTCTTGCCGTACAAGAAGCTGACGGAAAATCGCCAGACACTTCTCCCTCTTCTGCTAGTGGAGGTATAGGAGGCGGAAAATCGCCCTCTCCCATGCCGGAGGTGCCGTTTTCCGAAGAGTCGATTCGATTTTGTATTGAAGTATCTACGGGGAAACTAATCGTGTCGCCAGTAAGTGCATGGGTCGCATCAGGAGCAGGAGAAACACAACCGGCCAAAGCCACAGACAAACCCGCCAGCGTGATGAGTTTTCCCGCACGGCGGCGATTCTCCAGTTCCTGCTCCAGATAGCGGAGCTCGGCTTCACATTTCGGGCATGTGCCCAAACAGTCGCCCTTATACTGGCATTCGGAG
>Ga0172377_10002620_pt1 | contig 18436 bp, 12 predicted proteins | sample Pumphouse3metaG_FD_119749 | JGI IMG/M metagenome (GOLD analysis project Ga0172377, IMG submission 119749) | Leachate microbial communities from a municipal landfill in Southern Ontario, Canada - Pumphouse #3 metaG | ecosystem: Engineered > Solid waste > Landfill > Unclassified | place: Canada...
ATTGATTCTAAATCAGGTGTAACAGGTGCCGGTAGAAAGTTAACCGAACAATATCTTTTTACCAGCATCGAGAATAATCTTTATGCATACTCGGCATCAGGCCACAGGCATATCGGAGAAATAGAGCAGGAGATTGAAAATATTGCAGGGAAAAAAATTAAAATAGATTTTACACCCCATCTTGTTCCACTGGACAGGGGAATATTTACATCAATATACTGTAAAACCGGTGCAATAGGAGAAAAGACAAGCGATATAGAGGAAAAGATATATAGTTCTTTTAGTAACTTCTGCAATGGTCTTCCATTTGTAAAATTTGTGGGTAACGAAATACCGTTCCTTAAAGATGTAATAGGCACTAATATGTGTATGCTTGGTTATAAATTTGAAGAGAGGACCGGTATGCTTAAGATTTTTTCAGTGATAGATAATCTTTTAAAAGGAGCTTCTGGCCAGGCGGTGCAGAATATGAACATAATGATGGGTTTTGACGAAAAAGAAGGATTAAATTTTAACGGATTGTTTTCTTAAAAATGAAAGGAATGGACTTTTAAATGGCAACGAAACAAAGCAAGAAGAACGAAAATATCAATAACTTTAATATTATAAAAGATGGGACAATAACCACTGTTCCGGGATTTTATGCCTCAGCATGTCACTGCGGCATTAAAAAATCGAAAAAGTCCGATATCTGCATAATATATACTCCAGAAGGCAGTATTTGCAGTGGTGTTTTTACAAAAAATAAATTCTGTGCAGCTCCGGTTCAGGTTACAAAAGAAGCACTAAAAAAAGGCGGGAGCATAAAAGCAGTTATTGTAAATAGCGGAGTTGCCAATGCGTGTACTGGTAAAACTGGATATGAGAATGCAAAGAAGACCATTGATATTGCGGCCGAATATTTAAATATTGATGGCGAAAATATAATTGTGTCATCAACCGGGGTAATAGGGAAACAGCTTCCAATGGATAAAATTGAGTATGGAATAAAAGAGTGTTCTTCTAAATTAAGCAGTAACGGGGGACACGATGCTGCAAAAGCTATACTAACAACAGACCTGCAGACCAAAGAGGTGGCTGTTAGTTTTAATGCCGGAGATGGTGAGGATATAATAATCGGTGGTATTGCAAAGGGCTCGGGTATGATAGAACCTGATATGGCAACACTTCTGGTATTTATAACAACAAATATTGGAATTTCAAAAAGCCTGCTTGACGAAATACTGCATGAGGAGACCGATAAAAGCTTTAATAGCATAACTATTGATGGCTGCCAGAGCACAAATGATATGGTTATTGTAATGGCAAATGCTCAGAGCAGTGTATTTTTAAAGGATAAAAATAGCAAATATTATTATGATTTTAAAAATGCCTTTTCATATGTAATGAAAGACCTTGCAAAAAAAATAGTCCTGGATGGTGAAGGTGCGACAAAATTAATAAAAATAAAAGTGATTAATGCTAAAGGCATAGCAGATGCCAGGACGCTTGCTTTTAAAGTTGCTAACTCAAACCTCTTTAAATGTGCAATGTTTGGACAGGACCTTAACTGGGGAAGGATAAATGCAGCACTGGGTTCGGCAACTGGTTGTGAATTTAATCCTGATAAAGTTAAAATATATTTTGATGATATTTTAATTGTAGAAAATGGTATGGGAGTAGAATTTGATAAGGTAGAGGTAAAAAATATAATGAAAGAGAGAGAACTGGATTTTACCATTGATTTAAATTGTGGTAATAAGAGCTTTGAAGTTTTAACTGCGGATCTTTCGTTTGATTATATAAAAATAAATGCACTTTATCGCACATAAAAAAACATAGGTATGTATATTAAAAAAATAAAGATATATAAAATAAAAAAATATAAATAGCAGCTCTATAAAAACGCTGCTAAGAAGAAACTTAAAAGAAAGCAAAGATAATTTAAAGAAGGTAATAAGATGATATATAAAAAAAATTATGACATAAAAACCGATGAAGCTTATAGCAATAAGGTTGAAGTTCTGCTTGAATCTCTGCCATATATAAAAGAGTATTTTGATAAAATTGTCATTGTAAAGATAGGTGGAAGCATGATGGAGAACGACAGCGTACTGGAAAGTGTTCTTAATGACCTGATTTTGATGAAGTATGTTGGTATAAAAGTAGTACTTGTTCATGGTGGAGGCAGGCAGATCAATGAGATAGCACTTAAAAAAGGAATAAAACCGGAATTTGTTGACGGGCTGAGGGTAACCGGTAGCGACATGATTGAAATAGTAAAAATGGTGCTTATAGGAAATATAAATACCAGAATAGTATCTTTTCTTAACAGGCACGGGAGCATAGCGGTAGGAATATCCGGCAACGATGGCTGTTTTATAGAATGCAGCAAGAGAAAATATAAAAAGAATGGAAAAGAAATAGATCTTGGATTTGTTGGAGAGATTGAAAATATTAATTCTGTATTTTTAAATAATATCCTGGAGAATGGTTATATACCGGTTATTGCTACGCTTGGAGCAGACAATAAAGGAAATATATATAATATAAATGCAGATACATGTGCCGCAAGAATTGCGATTTCACTCAGTGCAAAGAAAATGATTCTTCTTACCGATGTTGACGGGATAATGATTGAAAATGAAAAAGGCAGTAAAGAACTGGTATCAAAATTGACAGCAGAGGAATGTTTAAAACTAATAGATTCAGGAAAAATAAGTTCCGGGATGATTCCAAAAGTTATGGCCTGCATTGATGCATTAAAAAATGGAGCTGAAAGAACCCATATATTAAACGGAGTAAAAAAACATTCAATACTAGTGGAAATATTTACAGATAAAGGCATTGGAACAATGATAACAGACAGCGAGGTAGAATAGATATGAATGATGATATCATGAAAAATACTTCTCTATATGAGACCGGTGATAAATATCTTATGCATACCTACAAAAGATTACCGGTAATATTTACAGAGGCAAGAATGCAATATCTATGGGATACTGAAGGTAATAAATATCTTGATTTTATAGCCGGTTATGGTTGCCTTAATGTAGGGCACAGCAATAAATATGTGGTCAAAGCCTTAAGAGAACAGATTGGCAAAATTATTCAACCTTCAAATATTTATTACAACATACCCCAGATCATGCTGGCGAAGAAACTATGTGAGATTTCCGGGTTTGGAGAAAAAGTTTTTTTTGCTAATAGTGGTACTGAATCAATTGAAGGTGCAATAAAACTTGCAAGAAAATATTCAACAGATAATTATGATTCTTCACGATACGAGATAATAACTTTTAAAAAAGCTTTTCATGGAAGGACGCTGGGAGCTCTGGCAGCTACCGCTCAGATTGAAAAACAAAAATTATTCGAGCCTTTGCTTGCAGGTTTTAAATATGCTGAACTTAACAATATAGAATCTGTAAAAGCGCTGCTGAATGAAAACACATGCGCCATTATGCTGGAACCGGTTCAGGGTGAGGGTGGTATTTATCCTGCAGATAAGAAATTTATTAAAAACTTAAGGGATATATGCAGTGAGAAAAACATACTGCTTATTCTGGATGAAATACAAACAGGATTCGGCAGAACCGGAAGCATGTTTGCATATGAGAATTTTGAAATCAAACCGGATATTCTGGTAGTAGCAAAAAGCCTTGGTGGTGGGATGCCTATAGGAGCGATAATTTCTACTGAAGAGATAGCTAAAAGTTTTAGTCCGGGAACACATGGTTCAACATTTGGCGGGAATGCCGCATCGTGCGCAGCAGGACTTTCGGTAATAGATTATATTATTAAAAACAACCTTGCTGAAAAATCTAAAAAGCTGGGGAAATATTTAATGGATGAATTATTAAAAATTAAAAATAAATATCCGGTGGTAAAAGAGATTAGAGGGATGGGGCTTATGATAGGGATGGAGTTTAATGAACCAGTTGCGGAAAAAATAGTGATAGATGCCCTTGGTGATAAACTGGTTCTTAACAGGGTATCTGATACTATTCTGAGATTTCTTCCACCGCTTGTTATAACAAGGGAAAATATAGATACTCTTACAGGGTGGCTTGATGCCGAGATTAAGGAGTTATAAATGAAAAAAGATTTTTTAACTTTGAAAGATTATTCCGCAGATGAAATTGAGTACATACTTAATCTTTCGCTGGAAATCAAAAAAGATAAAGATAGCTATTGCAATATCTTAAAAGGGAAAAATATTGCCATATTATTTGATAAACATTCTACCAGGACCAGGTTATCTTTCGAAGTGGGTATAAACCAGCTGGGTGGTAATGTGATAGTTCTGGATGCGAAAAGCCTGCAGCTGGGTAGAGGAGAGTCATATATTGATACAGCAAAGGTCTTTTCATTATATCTAGATGGGGTGATAATAAGGACTTTTAGCCAGGAAACTTTAGAAATATTTGCAAAATATGGGAGTATACCGGTAATAAATGGCCTTACTGATACCTATCATCCATGCCAGGTGCTGGCAGATATGCTGACCTTAAAAGAACTTGGAATGTTGAATAAAAAAATTAAGTTTACCTATATTGGTGACAGCAATAATGTAACCAACAGCCTTATTATAGGGTTTTCAAAACTTGGTATTGATATAACCATAGGCTGCCCTGAAAAATATTCTCCTGCAAAAGAGATTCTTGAATATGCTGAAAGTCAGAAAAATGGCAGTAAAGTCAATATAATAAACAATCCAGTTGATGCAGTAAGGGACGCTGATGTTATTTATACAGATGTGTGGTTTAGTATGGGGCAGGAAATGGATGATAAAAAACTGGAGGAACTGGAAAAATATCAGATTAACTCTGACCTCCTGAAATATGCAAAAAAAGAAGTAAAAATAATGCACTGTCTACCGGCGCATACGGGACAGGAAATTACATCTGAAGTTCTGTATGGTGAAAATTCGATTGTCCTTAAACAGGCGGAAAATCGCCTTCATGCACAAAAAGGACTGCTTGTTTATATATATGGGAAGCTATACAGGGAAAATAAAAAATAAAACAAAATTTTGTGTTACATATTGAGTTACTTGAGTTACATAATTTAATATAATTTTTTTTAAAGGAGACAGAGCATAGTAATGCCAGAAAAGAGTAAATCAAAAATGGGCAGGTCTGAGAGGCTCGGTGCTATAAAAGAAATAATAAATACAAAAAAGATCTCATCCCAGGAAGAACTATTAAATGAATTAATAAAAAAGGGATATAATGTAACACAATCAACAGTTTCAAGGGATCTTAATTATCTGGGTGTTGTAAGAGTAAGAAATTACCAGCAGAAGGAATATTATGCAATTAAAGGTACAGCATTTGAGGGAAATATTATTGACCCTGAAAAATTTAAAACAAAATTGAGAGAAAGCGTTGTGTCTTTAAAAAGAGCTGAAAATATAATTGTTATAAAAACATTTCCCGGAGAAGCCCAGGGAACAGCAGCAGTAATTGATGGTATGAACTTTGTTGAAATTCTTGGCACTGTTGCAGGAGATGATACTATAATCTGTGTAACAGATAGTTCTGATAATGCTGATAGAATAATTAAGATGATGCAGGAACAATTATAAATAAGCTTACAATTAAGTCCCTGCAAGTCTCTGTTATCAGGTGACCATACTATAACAGGAAGCAGGGCGGAGGTGGTTTTACAGGCTGCCTTTTAGAAATAAATTTTTAAAAACAACCCGGTAATATTATCGGTATAATGGAAATATTATCAGTATAATTAATGAAAGGAACAATATGAACAACAAAGTAGTGCTGGCATATTCAGGAGGGCTCGATACCTCAATTTCTATAAAATGGATTAAAGAAAAATATAATATGGAAGTGATAGCGGCTTTAATAGACTGTGGACAGCCAGGCGACCTTAATGGTGCTTATGAAAGGGCGCTTGAAATAGGAGCCTGCAAATCGGTTATTATTGACGCAAAAAATGAATTTGTGAACGATTATATTTTTCCCTCAATAAAAGCAAACCTGAAATATGAAAAGAAATATCCGCTGGCAACAGCACTTGCAAGACCACTGATAGTAAAAAAATTAGTGGATATAGCAAAAAAAGAAGGCGCTAAAGCTGTTGCTCACGGCTGCACAGCAAAAGGTAATGACCAGGTACGTTTTGATGTAGGAATAAGAACTCTTGCGCCGCATTTACAAATAATAGCACCACAGAGGGAGTGGGTTATATCGAGAGAGGAAGCAATTAAATATGCGATGCAATATAATATTAAAGTACCTGTTACTAAAAAAAGCCCGTACAGTATTGATGAAAACCTCTGGGGCAGAAGTGTTGAATGCGGAGTACTTGAAAATGCCTGGAATGAACCTCCGGAGGATGTATATGAATGGACAAAAATAACAAAGAATAAAGATGAATTTGAATATCTGGAAATAGGATTTAATGAAGGAATTCCGGTTTCACTTAACGGTAAGAATATTCCTGCTGTTGACCTTGTCAGAGAGCTTAACGAAATTGGAGGTTCTTACGGCATAGGGAGAATTGATATGGTTGAAAACAGGCTTATCGGCATAAAGTCAAGAGAAATATATGAATCTCCTGCTGCAGAAATTTTAATTGAAGCACACAGGCAACTTGAATCACTGGTTCTTGATAGAGAGCTTACTCATTATAAATATATGCTGGAAGAAAAACTTGCAGAGCTTGTTTACTACGGATTATGGTTCACCCCATTGAGGGAATGCCTGTGTTCATTTATTGAAAAGAGCCAGGAGCATGTTACGGGAATTGTAAAGGTTAAACTGGAACATAAAAGTTTTATTGTTGTGGGCAGGAAATCTGATTATTCTTTATATGATGAAGGTCTTGCCACTTATAATAAAGATGATAAGTTTGACCATACCCATTCAGAAAGTTTTATCAAGTTATGGGGTTATCCTTATGAGTTATTAGGGAAAAAAGGAAGAATCAATGAAAAATAATAAAATATGGAAGGGTAGAATAAAAAAAGATATGGATAAACTGGCAGAAAATTTTACGTTCTCTATAGGCCTGGATAAAGAATTATATCTTTACGATATTACAGGAACTGCTGCTTATGCAGTAGGGTTGTGGAAAACTGGAATAATTAATAAAGGTGAACTTAAAACAATAATAAATGGATTGGAGAAGGTAAAACAAAATATCGAAAATAATAAAATTGATATTGAAATATATGAAGATATCCACAGTCTTATTGAAAACGAGCTTGCCGGGGAAATAGGCGAGGTTGCTCTGAAAATCCATACAGGAAGAAGCAGGAACGACCAGGTAGTTCTTGACGAAAAATTATTTTTGAAAGAAACAATAATAGATGTACTGGGTGAAATCATAGTTTTGCAGGAAAATATTTTAAAATGGGCAAAAAACACACTGGATGTAATTATTCCAGCATATACCCATATGCAAAAAGCCCAGCCTGCACTTTTTGCGCATTATTTAATGTCATATTTTCAAAAATTTGAAAGAGATAAGGAAAGTTTTTTTAATAACTTTGAATCATGTGATTCTCTCCCGCTGGGGGCGGCAGCATGTACCGGGAGCGGATATGCTATCGATAGAGAACTATTAAAAAAACTTCTCAAGTTTAAAAACCTTGATAGTAATAGTATGGATACGGCAGGTAGCAGGGATTTTATTATGGATTTTCTCTTCTCCTGCAGTAAAATTATGATTCATCTATCGAGATTTTGTGAAGACCTTATTATATACAACAGCAGTGAGTTTTCATTTATTAATATAGAAGAATCTTTCTGCACTGGAAGCAGTATAATGCCCCAGAAGAAAAATCCCGATATTCTGGAATTAATAAGAGGAAAGAGTTCAATCGTAATGGGAAATCTTTTTCAAATGATGGTGCTTATTAAAGGGTTGCCCTCAACATATAATCGTGATTTACAGGAAGACAAAAAAATTTTGTTCAGTGCATGTAATGAAGTATTACCGTCTATTAATATTTTTTCCAGGCTTATTGAAAATATAAAATTAAATAAATCAGAGATAAACAAAACTTTAAAAGAAGGTTTTCTGGAAGCAACAGACATAGCCGATTATCTTGTAAAAAAAGGCGAGAGCTTTAGAAAGGCACATAATATTACAGGAGAAATAATAAAGTTCTGTATAGATAAAAAAATATCTTTTAAGGACTTAAAGCTGGAAGAGCTTAAAAAGTATTCGCCTTATTTTGAGGATGATGTTTACAGTTATACGGATATTTATTCCTGCATATCAAATAAGGAAGTGGATTGCGGTACCGCAAAAAAGCAGGTAATTTTGAGTATTAAGCGTGCAGAAGAAAAAATAGAAACTGATAAGCAGAATCTAAAAATCATTGCCTCCAGGGTTCCTGTCTTTGAAGAGATAAAAGCTTTTGTCGATGATTTATAAAATAACTTTTTAAATCATTAATCTCTTTTTCTTTTATCTTCATATATGAATGAATGCAATAAAAAGTTAGAGTTAACTGTGCCAGCGGGCGGTATGAACCAGCTTATTGCAGCTATTAATGCCGGCGCAGATTCAATTTATCTGGGATATAAAAAGTACGGAGCAAGGGCTTATGCTGAAAATTTTGATTCAGACCAGCTCAAAGAAGCAGTATCTATTGCACATAACTATGGTATAAAGGTATATCTTGCGCTTAATACACTTATAAAAGATAGCGAATTAAGAGGAGTGCTGGATTTTTTAAGGCAGTATACTGCTATATGTGAAGACGGAATAATAATACAGGACTTTTACCTTTATAAAATAATCAAAGACCTTTTTGACCATATCCCCGTACATGCAAGTACACAGTTAAATATTCATAATATTTACTCTTTAAAATTAATGAAAAGGCTCGGGTTTAAGAGAGCAATTCTTGCAAGAGAGATGACCCTTGAAGAAATAAAGAATCTATGTAAAAAAAAATTAACTGAAATAGAAATATTTGCTCATGGTTCACAATGCTATTCATATTCAGGCAGCTGTTATTTCAGCTCTTTTATAAGCGGGAAAAGCGGAAACAGGGGGAAATGCCTGCAACCCTGCAGGATGAAGTATAAATTACTTGAAGAAAAAAATGGTAAATATAAATATATTACCGGAAAAGAAAGTTATATTTTAAGTAAGAACGATTTATGCCTGCTCGATTTTATACCGGCACTGGTAGATGCAGGAGTAGATGCAATAAAAATAGAAGGGAGGATGAAGTCAGCAGAATATACAGGTATAGTTACAAAAATTTACAGAAAGTATATAGACCTCTATTATAATAACCCGGCCGGGTATAGAGTTGATGATTATGATATTTATAAACTTGCCGGAGTATATTCAAGGGATATGGGGGCAGGTTATATGGAGCACAAATACCCGCGGAATATAATATCTTTAAAGAAATCCGGAAGCACAGGTAATTTTCTTGGTAGAGTTTACAGGTTGGATTATGGAGATTATGATGGGGGCAAAAACAAAAGAAAATTAAAATATATCTATGTAAAAAGCAGGTGGGAGATAAATACAGGTGACATACTGGAGGTGTGGACAAAGAAAGGAAATGAAAGAATAGCTGTTAAAGATTTAGAAAAGATAGATGAATTTTTAACAGATAATAATAAAGAATACAGATATAAAATTAAAATAAATAATGCCTGCAATATTTTAGAGAAAGACAGAGTATTTAAATATTTTGATAAAAAATTAAATGATGAAGCGGGTGCTTTATATAAACATGGTATAGCTAGAATTGCACCTGGAAAAACCTGCTCAAAAGATAATAATAGAGAACATAATATTCTGCTAGATGAAAGTAAAATAAAAAATTATTTAGATATTTTTTTATCCAGAAAAAAATTGTACGGGTCTGAAAAATCAGAAAGCAGAATTACATTAACGACTGCAGTATATAACTCTAAATTTTTAGAGTTATCAGTAAGAAACGGAGCAAAGAGAATAATTTACAACAATTTTATGGAGCTTACTGAAAGTAATGGATTAAAGATTGACACAGTTAAATTAATAAAGAAAGATATTAAAGATAAGAATATTACTGTATGTATTGGAACCCCGCATATTGTTCATGATGATGATTTTAGGATTATAAAAAATAACATATTAAGATTACTGGATCTGGGAATCAGGGATTTTGTGGTTGCAAATTCTGGAATACTCGAGCTACTACTTGAAATTGGTCAAAAAAGCAGGGGCAGTAATAAAATTAACATATACGTAAGCTATAATTTTAATCTTTTTAATGTCTTATCGGTTGTTTTTTTGAAAGAGCTTATAGATAAAAATTGCATTTTAAAAGGAATAGAATTATCCAGAGAGCTTAATCTCACTGAGATTCTGGAAATAATATCATCCTCTGAAAGATTATTTAAAACTGATAAACCTGAATTTTCTATTTTCGGGCATGGCCATATACCGGTTATGAATTCCAGGTACAGATTAGAATACATCACAGGAAAGAAAAGCGGATGTAAATACTACATAGAGGATACAAAAGGTTTTAGATTTCCTGTTGATTCTGATTATAATGAAAACACAATAGTTTTTAATTCAAAAGTCATGTGTACCTTATTTGATCTTGAAAAAATAAAAGAAAGTAAAGTAAATGACATTATTCTGGACAGTTATTTCTACAATAAGGAGGACTTCTGTAAAATAATAAGAAGTTATAGCGAAGCTATAAATATTCTTTACAAAAATGGCAATCAAAAATATAAAAATTTTGTCTCATTCATGCAAGATGATAATCTTTTTAAAAATTATACAAAAGGTCATTTAATGAGGGGGGTGGAGTAAAGGATAGGGTAGAGAGGGGTAATAAAATATAAACTGTGTCCTGCCTGCTAATTCAAAAGGATTTAAATATTAAAAGAACTTTTAAAGGATAAAAAACCTTAAAAAGAAATATCTTGTTGTATTTTTATAATGACAGTAGAGCCATAATTTAAATAGCTTCCACCAGCCGGTGTCTGATTTACAACAATTCCATCATCCAGAGAGTCTGGAGAAATTTCAACCGTAAAGCCCTTTTTTTCAAGTACGCTTACTGCATCTGATTTTGTTAAACTTATAACATCAGGAACTTTAACACCTTTGCTTACCCTGATAATTATTTCGAGACTTTTGTCATATGCCGTTCCCCCCGCAGGTATCTGTGAAAATACTTTATCTATTTCTTCGGTGCTCTCTTCACTAAGAACAGTGATTTTTTTAAATCCCGCATCTCTCAGCATAGAGATAGCTTTGCTTTCGGACAACCCCGTGACATCCGGTACGGAAGACTCAGGGTTTTCGCCTTTACTTACATATAGAGTAACACTGGTTGATTTAGATACAGTTTTATCCCGTCCGGGATCCTGTTTTATTATTTTACCGACAGGTACGGTATCGCTGAATTCATATATTATATCGTCAATTACAAGTCCCAGCTCTTCTAAAATTTTTATTGCTTTATTCAGTTCCATTCCTTTCAGGTCCGGCATTTTAAATGTTTTTGTACCTTTACTTACATAAAGTGTTATGCTAAGCATCTCACCTTCAAGTGATTCCAGAATGGTACCCGGTTCCGGGTCCTGCTTAAAGACAATATTTTCATCATATGAGTCACTATAATCGTAGACTTCTTCAACTACAAAATTTAAATCTTCAAACAAAGCTCTTGCTTCATCGATGTTAAAACCAGTAACATCTGGTACTTCAATTTTATTGTGAATATTACATATATCTTTAGGTTCCATACCCTCAACAAATATTTTCCACTCTTTTACTTCTTCAGGGCACCATATTGTTGCAAGGAGATTCGATACCGTACAGATTTCCACATCTATCAGACTTCTGTCTGGTTTTTTAAAATCAGATACTGGAGTGCCTTCAAGCGCAGATGACATAAATTCCCTCCATATATCAGCTGGATATGAGCCACCCACTATTGTTCTTCCATTTATTGGTTCCATCGGTTTATTAGAGTCGGAATAACCCATCCACACAACAGTAACCAGCTCAGGAGTATAACCTGCGAACCAGGCATCTTTATGGTCACTGGTTGTTCCAGTTTTTCCTGCTGCTGGTCTTCCTATTGCAGCACCCGTACCGGTTCCTTTTTCTATTACCTTTTTAAGAATTTCTGTGATGTGGTATGCCTCCGCATCTTCCAGAATTCTTTTATTTGAAATGTTCTCATCAGGGTCATATTCGTAAAGCATATTTCCATTTGCATCTTCTATTTTTAATATACATACAGGCTGGTGATAAACACCATTGGATGCAAGGGTAGAAAAAATTTTGCTTACATCAAGCGGAGTTATTCCTGTTTCGAGACCACCAAGGCCAATTGCTGGATTGCTTCCGATGTCATAAATTTCCATTTCTTCACATAATTTTTCTATGTTTTCGGCACCAACCTCCATTGTAAGCTGGGCATAAACTACATTAACAGAGTATATTGTAGCATCTACTATGGACATCTTGTCAGTATCATATTTTTGTCCTCCATAGTTATCTACTTCCCAATCAGGGCCTGTATCCATTTTTATTGTAATTGGGCCGTTTGGGTTAAATGTATTATTTGGAGAGATATGCTGTCTTATAGACTCCATCAGAACAGGAACTTTAAATACAGAACCGGGTTGTCTTTTACCCTGTATGGCTATATTAAATTTAGATGCATTATAATCTTTTCCTCCTATAAGAGAATAAATATATCCATTTTCAGGGTCAGTACAGATAAGTGCGCTGGATGGCCCTATGTCTTCAGGAAATACTTTTTTAATTGCATTTTCGGCTTTTTCCTGCAGTCCAACATCAAGTGTTGTATATATACGAAGGCCTCCTTTAAAAACATCGCGATCTGTGAACTTCTGATCATATAAAGTGCGTTTTACATAGTCCACAAAATACGGGGCGACTCTGGAACCTGTCTCTCCTGTACTGGCAACCATACTTTCATTTATTTCAACAGGTGTGGCAAGGGCACTTAGATATTCGTTTGTATCTATTAATTCCTGTTCATACATAAGCTGAAGTACAAGGTCTCTTCTTGCTCTTGCCTTTTCAATATCGTTAAATGGAGAATATATTTCAGGAGCTCTTAAAAGCCCTGCCAGAAGAGCGGCTTGTGGAAGAGTAAGATCGGCTGCATCCACACCAAAGTAAATTTCGGCTGCTTTTTCTACACCATATGCTCCAGAGCCAAAATTTACAGTATTAAGATACATCTCGAGAATTTTATCTTTTGTGTAATGTCTTTCAAGTTGTATTGCAATTATTGCTTCGTTAATTTTTCTACGAAATGTCTTTTCAGGACCGAGGTATACGTTTTTTACATATTGTTGTGTGATAGTACTTCCACCCTGGACAATTTCACCAGCCCTCAGGTCTGCAATTAATGCTCCGATAATTCTGATATAATCAACGCCCTGATGTTCATAAAACCTTTTATCCTCAACTGCTATGACAGCATCCTTGATGTATTGAGACATTTTATTAAAAGGGACAATTTCTCTGTTTTCTTCAGCATGGAACTCGGCAATCAGTGTTCCATCAATTGCGTATACTTTGGATGTCTGCGCAACTGGAGTGGGGGTGAGCTCTTCAAGGCTGGGAAGAGTATTAATATATATGAGTAGAACAAGGCTGACCAGCACAAAAAGCGAGACGATAATTATCAATGCCACTTTTAAAAAGTTTAGAAACTTATTCGACTTTTTTTGTTTATTTTGTTTATTCTGTTTGTTATTCATTAAATGCTAACTGTTTAATATAATCGTATTAATGAGATTTTTACAGGGTATAAGAATCTATATATAGATATTACTTCCTGACATGTTTCTTAACCCTGAATTACAGCTTAAGAAATTTTATATAATATTTAGCTAAAAGACAATATAGGTGAAAAGAAAACAGCAGAGATTATGGAGCAAATTGACGGTTAAATGGCATAAATAATAGCATAAATGGTTGTCTTTTAATTAGACATATATATAACTATTATGTTAATATTTATACCAATTTTTAATTATTCTTCTGGAAAGATTGGAAAGCGGTATGGAAAAAGATTTTAAAAGACAGATTGAAATAATCGAATCAGGAACAGAAGATGTTCTTACGAAAGAAGAGCTGGAGTCCAGAGTAAAAAAAGCAATAATTGAAAATAAGCCGTTAAAAGTAAAGCTTGGTCTTGACCCCACTGCTCCTGACATTCATCTCGGCCATGCTGTTGTTCTTAATAAACTGCGGCAGTTTCAGGAGCTAGGGCACAAAGCTATTTTAATTATAGGGGATTACACCTCAAGAATAGGTGACCCTTCCGGAAGGTCTACCCTGAGGCCAAAGTTATCTGAAGATGTTATAGAAAAAAATTCAAAGACATATATGGAGCAGGCATTTAAAATTCTTATTCCTGAAAAAACCGAAGTTGTTAAGAATTCAAACTGGCTTCATCATTTAAAATTTGAAGACATCTTAAATCTGACATCAAGATTTACCGTTGCAAGGATGCTGGAAAGAGAAGATTTTAAAAAAAGATACAAAAGTAATACACCGATAGCAATTATGGAGTTTCTGTACCCGATCATGCAGGCCTATGATTCCGTAGCTGTAAAAGCTGATGTTGAGCTTGGTGGAACTGACCAGAAATTTAATCTACTTATGGGTAGAGAATTGCAAAAGGAATTGGGACAGGAACCACAGATTGCCATAACGATGCCAATCCTTGTGGGTACAGATGGAGTTGAAAAAATGAGTAAAAGTCTGGGTAATTATATTGGCGTATATGAACCACCGGGGGAAATTTTTGGAAAAATTATGTCAATACCGGATAATATCATTATTGATTATTTCAGGCTTCTTACTACACTGGATTATAAAGATATTGAAGCAATGAATGATGATATGGAAAAAGGCGTTTTAAATCCCTCCATAGCAAAAAGGAGACTGGCAAAAATAATTATAGAAAGGCTTTATTCTAAAGAGGAAGCTATTAAAGCTGAGGAAGAATTTGATTTAATTTTTAAGAAAAAAGAGGCTCCTGAAAAAGTCGAAGAATATGTTATAAAACAGTCGGATACACCGGGTAAAAAGATAGGTATAGTTGAACTTTTATACAATTCAGGTCTTGTTAGTTCAAAAGGCGAAGCCAGAAGATTAATAGTGCAGGGCGGGATAAAAGTTGATGATAAAAAAGTAAGTGACCCTGATGAAAAATTTAATTTAGATGACCTGAATAATAAGATATTAAAAAGAGGTAAAAGATTTTTCAGAAAAATAATAGTAAAAGAATAAGTAAATATGCATGAATATTCTATAACCTGCTCAATTATTGAAATTTTAAACGACCTTACAAAGAAATATAATATAGATAAATTAAAAAAAGTAAGTTTTGAACTGGGTCCTTTTACACACATTGAACCCGAATCAATAAAATTTTATTACGATTATCTTACGGGAAATAATGATGTTATAAATGGAGCTGTTCTCGATTTTAAAAGAAAAAAAATAAAGATGAAGTGCATGGACTGTGGCAAAACATTTTTATCAAAAAATATTGCTTCAAAATGCAGATATTGCCAGGGGAGTAAACTAAAAATAATAGATTCCGATGAAATCAAAATTATTTCAATAGAAACCTGATTTATAAGTCTTATCCTGTAAACAAACCATTGACTGTATCTCAATAGCAGGGAAATAAGAGTAATTTTTATTGACTTAAACCTCTGCTATAGTTAAAATTAAGACAATTAATACAATGTAAAATATCTGATTTATAAGTTAATTTGCATGAATTAATAATATCCTATAATGTATTATTAGGGGCGGAAGTAAAGTTTTATTAGAAAAGTGTAATAAAAGAATTGATAATAAAAGTTTTTTTTAAGCTGATTTCAATTGTTAATTATTGAATTAATTAAAAAGGAAAAGAGGCAGGAAAAGGGGCTAGTATAGATAGGGTTCAGGCTAATATAAAAATATTATACTTACTTTAAAATTAAAACAAAAGGTCGGAATAAAATACAGTTTCTTATATATCTGAATAATAAAGTCAGGTAAATACAGGTAAATTAGAGTTATTATTAGTGCAAATTTAATAAGATTTTAAGATTTTTCTTAAAAACGGTGTAAATTAACTTATAAGTCGGGTTAAATTATGTTAACTCGACTTTTTATTTTGGAAGGAAGGTTTTAAAAATGGATATGCTAATAAAGATTGCTTTTATCGTTATTGGTGCGGTAGCAGGGTTTCTATTTGGTTTTTTCTTTAGAAAATATATTATAGATTCAAAGCTCAGTTCTGCGGAGCAAAAAGTAGATTTACTACTCAATAATGCAAAAAAAGAAGCTGCAACTTTAAAAAAAGAAATATTGCTGGAAGGTAAAGAAGAAATACAGAATTTAAAGATGAGTGCAGAAGAAGAAATTAACAGACAGAAATTTGAACTCAAGAAAAGAGAAGACAGGTTAATGAGCAGAGAGGATTCTATTGAGAAGAAATCCTATTACCTGGAAAAGAAGGAACATGAATTAAATCAAAAAAAGGAAGAACTTGAAAATAAGAATAAAGAACTGGATGAAATACTGGAAAAAGAATTGTTAAGACTGGAAGCTATTGCTGAGCTGACAAGAGAAGAAGCAAAAGCAATCCTGATGAAAAAAATACAGGATGAAGCTAAATATGAATCAGCAAAAGAATTAAAAAATATAGAAGCTAAACTAAGAGAAGACGCAGACACAATTGCAAAGAAAATAATCTCCCAGTCTATACAGAGGTGTGCTCTTGAGCATGTAAGCGAAACAACAGTATCAGTTGTTAATTTACCAAATGATGAAATGAAGGGTAGGATAATAGGAAGGGAAGGCAGGAATATAAGAGTTTTTGAAAATCTTACAGGAATAAACATAATTGTTGATGATACTCCGGAGGCTGTCATATTATCATCATTTGACCCTGTGCGAAGAGAGATTGCAAGAGTAACACTGGAAAACCTTATAATGGATGGCAGAATTCATCCGGCAAGAATTGAAGAGATGTATGAAAAAGCAAGTAAAATAGTTAATGATGAAATAAAAGCAGAAGGCGAACAGGCTGTTTTTGATGCAGGAATATCCGGAATAAATCCAGGCTTAATAAAAGTGCTGGGAAGATTAAAATATAGAACCAGCTACGGTCAGAATGTGCTCCAGCATTCAAAAGAAGTTGCATACATAGCTGGAATAATTGCGTCTGAGCTGGGTGTTAATGTTAAAAAAGCAAAAAGAGCAGGACTTCTTCATGATATAGGTAAAGCTCTTACCCATGATATTGAGGGTTCACATGCAATAATAGGAGCAGAACTTGCAAAGAGATTAAATGAAGATGATGAAGTATGCCATGCAATTAAAGCTCATCATAATGAAATAGAAGCAGAAACAATTCTCGATGTAATTATACAGGCAGCAGACCAGATATCAGGTGGAAGGCCCGGTGCAAGAAGAGAGACACTTGAAAGTTATGTAAAAAGACTTGAGAGCCTGGAAAGAATTGCTACAGATTTTAAAGGTATAGAAAAGGCTTATGCTATACAGGCAGGGAGAGAAATAAGGGTAATAGTCAAACCAGAAGAAGTGGATGATGATATGTCGATTGTCCTTGCAAGAGATATCGCAAAAGAAATAGAAAAAGAAATGGAATACCCGGGGCAGATAAAAGTAACAGTAATAAGAGAAAGCAGAGCTGTTGAGTATGCAAAATAGTTCTGATTTAAAAAAATTCCTGGCTGAACTTAACATAAAAGAATCACTGAATATTGAAGAAGATCTGGGTGATGGATATGTAAAGCTAAAAATTTCGGAAGCCGAAAGAAGACAGGCTCTGCAGGATATAAACTGTGTGGAAGATATAATAGTTGAGCTCCTGAGAAACAGCAGAGATGCGGGCAGCAAGAATATATATATCGGAACAAAAAAAATAGAAGACAAGAGAAGAAAAATATACTTAATAGATGATGGATGTGGTATACCTCCAAAACTCCAAAATCTAATTTTCCAATCAAGAGTTACTTCAAAACTTGAAAACGGCATGAAAGATTCTTATGGTTTCCATGGTAGAGGGATGGCTTTATTTTCGATAAAGCTAAATGTGGATGAAATAAAAATAGTTTTTTCTGATGTGCTAAAAGGTACATCATTTTATATTGATATAGATTTATCAAAAATACCGGAAAAAAAAGATCAGTCCATTATGCCACAGATTATAAAGATGGATGGAGATTTAAATATAGTCGGTGGAGTAAATAATATAATAAAAACTATAATAGAATTTCAGCTACAGAACAGAAAAATAAATTTTTTTTATGGCAGCCCTACACAGATACTTACTACTATGAGGGAAAACGCAAAAATAAACAATAAAAACTATCCGGATTTTAATAGCTGGGATGAACTTATTTACTATGTTAATAATAATAAAATAAAG
>Ga0172377_10002621_pt1 | contig 18435 bp, 9 predicted proteins | sample Pumphouse3metaG_FD_119749 | JGI IMG/M metagenome (GOLD analysis project Ga0172377, IMG submission 119749) | Leachate microbial communities from a municipal landfill in Southern Ontario, Canada - Pumphouse #3 metaG | ecosystem: Engineered > Solid waste > Landfill > Unclassified | place: Canada...
ACATCCAAAGTTGCCATCAATCTTGAAAGGTGGATGCGCATCGAAGAAATTAGGATAAGTTCCACCACCACTACCAAAGCCACCCTTAGCCGGATCAACTAGAGTTAGTTGGTCTGAAATAAGCTTGAAAGCATGGTTACCATCTAAAAGGCGAGCCCACAAATTAACTTTCCATCCCATCGACCAACCAGTTGAAACATCACCTCGGTAATTAAGCGAGGTACATGCTGCATCAAATAATTGTGGAGTAGTATAAGGAGTAATTTGATTACTAGGGAACAAACCATACAAATGTGATACATGTCTGTTATGATCATTCGGATTATCCCAGTCTTCCAACCATTCTTGTAATTGCCCCAATCGTCCTATTTGCATAGGAGGAAGACGATCAAGAATCTTCTGAAAATCAGCCATCAAAGCAGGATCTTTTTTAAGCAGCTTGCCTGCCTTAATAGTTTTTGTGAACAAATCGAAAAGCAATTGATTATCGATAGTACAACCTGCAACTAAAGCACTACGATGCCCCTCCGGAGTGTTTTCAGGAGACACAGAAGGACTTACGACCAACCATTTATGAGTTGGTTCTTCAATAAGAAAATCTTTATAAAATTCACAAGCTGATTTCAACACGGGGTAAACGGATTCGAGATATTTTAGGTCTCCGCCATACAAATACTTTTCCCACAAATGTTGAGATAACCATGCTCCCCCCATTGGCCATTGTCCTGCATCAGCAAAATCAACTACACCGGTGATGCGCCAGATATCTGTATTATGATGGGCTACCCAACCATTACAACCATACATTACTTTAGCTGTTTCCTTACCGGACTCCGAAAGTTCTTTGATCATTTGAACCAAAGGTTCATCCATTTCGGTCAGATTACACTTTTCGGCCGGCCAATAATTCATTTCGGTATTTATGTTTATAGTATATTTACTATCCCATGCAGGACTGTTGCTACCATTCCAAATTCCCTGAAGGTTAGCCGGTTGTCCGCCGGGTTGTGACGAACTGATAAGCAAATAACGTCCAAATTGATAATACATAGTGACCAACTCGGGATCAATGCTTTTCGAGAAATTTCTGATCCTTTCATCTGTTGTAGTATGAGCAGCCGGAGAAGTCCCAAGATCGAAACTCACACGGTTGAAATACTTCTGAAATGCAGCAATATGATCCTTCAATATTTGGGAATAAGGTTTCTTTTCAGCAGAAACAAGATAGTTGGTACATTTTTCAACTTCGTTGGCAGTCAAAGTTTTATAATCTACAAAGTTGGTTGCAATCGAGATTAAAATAGTTACTTCATTAGCATTACACACATTGATTTTGTCGGAAGAAACAGTGGTTGAACCTCCTGAAGTAATAATTTTAGCCCGAGCATCAAACTTGACTTGCCCGGTCACACCCTCATGAGTACCAGAAAGTCCTGTCATTTCAAGCGTATGTGCATCCAATGCTTTTACACTTTTTTGTAATTCACTATCGAAATTTGCCGTAAAAGAAAGTTTTCCCGATTCACTAGCCGTTAATCTCACCACTATTACCTGATCAGGTTGTGACGCAAAAACTTCTCTCTTATAAGTAACATCACCAACTTTGTATATTGTTGTTGTGATTGCCCTCTCCAAATCAAGTTCACGGTAATAATCGGTATAACTATCGCTATTCTTGAAAGCCAGATTAAGATTACCTATAACCTGAAACATAGAACCATGCAATTGCTTAGCTGTTAAAAATTTATTTGACAGCGTATTTGCCCGTGCATAATTACCTTTGAAGATATAGTAGCGAATCGAATCCAACCCTTTCAACCCATCCGGATTATCGTTTCGGGACGGTCCGCCCGACCAAAAAGAGCTCTCGTTGAGCTGAACTTGTTCTTTAACAGGATTACCAAAGACCATTGCGGCAATGCGTCCATTTCCCAAAGGAAGTGCTTCATTCCAATTGCTTGCCGGTTTATCATACCACATTTTCAACTTTCCACCTTTCTGTGCATTGGATTGAGCCATAGACAGAAAGGCGAAAATTAAAATTAATGCTGTATTTTTAAATATTCTCATACTCCTTTTCCCGTTTAAAAGCCAATGACTTTCAAAAGAAAGATCATCTTTTGTTACTTAAACAGTGTTTGAGCAAAATTGAATAAATTATTTCTCCAAACCGGCCAACTATGCCCTCCGGGATATTCGCTGTACGAGTATTTAATCTTCATCTCATCAAGTTTCGAGCGCATGATTTCACAATTTTGCCATGCAATATCTTCTTTACCGCCTTGAGATATCCATAATTGTTTTAAATTGGTATTGATCTTATCAGCATTGTTTTTCCAGTATTCGTACTGCGGATCAGTAAGTTCTTTTTGTTTAGCAAACCAGCCTGAACTGAATACACCAAGATACGCAAACATATCGGTATTTCTCATGCCTACATAAAGTGTTTGAATTCCACCCATCGACAATCCTGCAAGAGCACGATATTGAGCTTTGGCTTTTACCCGGTAATTTTTCTCTACAAATGGAATAATACTTTGCTTCAGTTCTTTTTCAAATACTTTCAATGACTCTTCTCCAAAACCATTTAATGGTAAGTTTCCGTCAACCATAATCACAATCATCGGAACGGCCTTTTTTGCCGCAATCAGATTGTCGAGAATCAAATCGGTTTTTCCTTGAGCAGCCCAGCCGCGTTGATCTTCACCGCCGCCGTGCATAATGTATAATACAGGATATTTTGAGCTGAAGTTTTCATCGTATCCCGGAGGAGTATACATGTAAAAATTACGCCAGGTATTTGTTACATTGGAGTAATAACGTTTGATGCGGATATCGCCATGAGGAACATTTCGCTCTTCATAATAGCCGTCTCCTTTAAAAGGCACTTCAAATCCACTTGCCATACGACCCATACCGTAGAAAGATTCACTGGCAGGATCGGCAACTGCGACACCATCGATTATCAAAGAATAATAATGAATGCCTTCGCTTAACGAATCAGTGGTTATTTCCCATACGCCATCATTATTTTTGACCAGGTCGTATTTATTACCTAAATCTAGTTGCACCTTTTGTGCCTGTGGAGCTTTAATTCTAAAAATCGCATGACCATCGGGTAAAATCTGAGGATATTTTGCTGACCTTACATTTGTTTCGGCAGGTCGACCAGCATTACTTATTTTATCGAAGGACGCCACATCAACCGGTTTAAAGATCAGCTGAGAATACATATACAAACTGTTCTTCCAAACCTTAAAATCATGATAACCATGATCTATATAAAATATATGCGGAACACCATTGGCTTTCATGTAATCGTGAGTACGTTTACTAAAAGCCATTAATCCATCCTTATCGCCACAAGAAATCCAAAGCAGTTTCAACTTAGCTTTGGCGATTTCAGGTTTAGGCATTAATTCTTGAGGTTCTTTGGTATTAGGGGCCGATGAAAATCCACCAACCCAAGCAAATTTATCGAGATTTCCAAGACCAAAGTTCAACGATTGTCCGCCACCCATAGACAATCCTGCAAGAGCACGATGTTCGCTATCTTTAATTACCGGATAATTCTTTTCGATAAAAGGAATCAAATCGTTCAGCAAGTCCTTTTCGAATGTTGCGAAAGCTTGCACTTTATCAGCAGCCATAATATTACCAGAAGCACGATCGTCTTTCATAGCCCTACCATTAGGCAGCACCACAATCATAGGCTCAACTTTATTTAGTGCATAAAGGTTGTCCAAAATAACCTGAGGTTGACCACCATTAAGCCATTCCTTTTCGTCACCACCTATCCCGTGCAATAAATAGAGTACCGGATATCTTTTGTTTTTAGAGTACCCGGGTGGTGTATAAATAAGTGCTTTACGCTTGGTCCCAACAGTTTTGGAAGTATATGTTATTGTATCAATTTTACCATGAGGAATATTTTCTCGAACTATGTCGAATCCAAAGGGTGCTGGTGTTACTGTATTTTGCGCTTTGGCGTTGGTGCCAAACGTCAGAAATACAACGGTTAATAATATGAACGTTCTCATGATTTATTTAAATTTACGGTTATGTTATATACGAAAAGTCGCTTTATCAAAGATCTGCATTTAAGAAAATCTATTGCTACTTTCCGTCTCAAATCTAAGATTAAACAAAAATAATTAAAATTTCAAAGTTCCCATATTTTAAGGCTTTTAATATTAAAAAATATATTCTCTCAACAAATATATCTATAATTAAATCATTAAGAATCAAAGCATGTTCCAATAGTTTTATCGTAAGATACATTCACTTGCAGATTTGTTCCAAATGTTTTTATTTATGTTACACAAACTACTGTAACAAGCCGCTTCATTAACTATTCTGCTTTATCTTTGTTAATCCTCTACCACGATATTTTTTAAATCTATATACTAAAAGGCTCATCTAATACTCAATTAAAAAAAGAATATATGCTATACTTCATTTTTTCTCATATAATGATGCATGGAGAGATTGTCGTATACAATTAAGGAATGCTAAAATCATTTGCATACACCTCAGATAAAAAATTAACGGGCGATAACATCGGATCTACATATAACAAAGATGGGAAAGCAGTGCTTTCCCATCTTTGTATCTTTTGGAGTAACTATTTACCAGCTAAACCATCCGCAAATCCTGCATAAGTATGTTTGCGATTATAATTCAAGTCCCAAAGTCCTATAGGTTGCCCTTTTCTCCAGCCCGAGTCTTCAGGACTATCCGTTGCCGACCATTGAGTAATACCGTAACATTGAGCAGCAGGAATAATCTCAAAATATTTTTTTATGATAAACTTATAATATTCCGCCATAGCCTTATGCTGTTCTTCAGTAACTTTTGTCGTCAGAATAGTTTCTCCATTTGCATCCGAAATACCCATGTCCAACTCAGATACCTTAACCAGCTTACCTGTGGCAGCCAAAAGCGTGTACATATTCACAACAGCATCCTCATTCTTTTGCTGTACTTCAGGATCAAGAGAATAAGTGACGTGCATTTGTGTACCGATACCATCAATCTTAGTTATGCCATCAGATTCCCAATATTTAATCATATTAATCAATCCTTCACATTTCGCATTAGAATTATATGCAGCTTCCAAATTATAGTCGTTAATGAAAAGCTTTAAACCATCACCACCATACTGACGAGCAAGTCTGACTACTACACGAGCATAATCTTTACCTAAATAATCCTGCCAATAGAAGTTGCTCGTATCTGTATGGTTCGGATCACCCTTCAGTTCAGAAGGCTGCCCGTCAGACATCGGTTCATTCACTACATCCCACGCTTTTACATAGCCATCACATGACTTCATCATCCCTTTAACCCATTGCTCCATAGCCCATGTCAGAGTGTCGGCTTTTTCTTCAGGAGTCAAAGAAGTAGACTGGCCAGCAGCAAGTTCTTCAATATTGAAAGAATAAGAATGCCAACTCGGTTTTGTCCAACCAGCTAAATCATCACTATCAAAGGAACTATTCTGAATCAAATTTTCTCCAGAGTTAGCAGATGTCAGCGTAACGTCATCAAAATACAAATCACCAAGAAACTTACCAAAACAAAATTGTAACTTATTAAAAGCATAGTCTGGTGTAAATTTCATCGTAATATCCTTCCATTCGGTACCCGTTGATATTGTTAATCCATAGAGAACATTGGTTCCATCAGTTGGCCAAAAATCGATAGTAGCCGCCGTCGATGCTTTAACCCGCATAGTAAGAGTATATTCTACTCCAATAGTCAAAGGACTAAAATTATCGTAATAAATCTGCCAGTCCCAAGTATTCCCTTTGGCTACAGGAGTATTTATATGCAAACAATGATTAACATCATTAACAAGACCCTTCAAGTATTTATTATTCTGCTGCGCATGCCAACACAATGTATGACCGTAAATGGAAAGCCCGGCACCTTTAGCGGCCTCTACAAATTTTGTAACTTGTGAGAAATCCATAGTGCCATCATCTTTTACAATAGAGCTATATTTCATAGCATTTCCCGCAGTAAGTTCATCATAATTTGCACAAGCTAAACTGTAGACCAACTCTTTCTTCAAAAAATCACTAACAGTTATGCCTGATCCCAATTTGAAATTGGGATAAACATTACGGTCAATATAAGTTTTTAATGCATCATAATTATTCAAGTATTCATATTGTGCCATATTAGCAGGCTGTTCTACCGAATAATTCAATATATTGCTATCAGCACATGAAACTAATAAAGATGAAGCAATTGCCGAAAACAATAAATTCATACCGTATTTCATATTTAATATTAACTTTTTCATAATTTAAATCTATATGATTAGATTATACTTAATTAATTTTAAACTTAGGGTTAAAGAGTTCTCTTGAAAGCCCACGACCTTGCCAAACGAGTGTATCCTTTGTAGCATACTTCTTCGTCCCAAAATCAATCTGATACTCTAAGTAGAGACCGTCACGATCTTTATTCCCCCATGCTTTCTTCTCCGATTTATCAAGATATTTACCTGTTCCACTTGCTTTATATTCTTGGCTATCTGAAGCTATAGTACATTCCCCCTTGTCATTAAATGTCAATATCAAATTACAGGTAACCTTGTTTCCTTCTGAGAGATTAGTGCTTACAGGAAAAACAACAGAATTTAATGAACGAGTCGTTGTAGAACAAACCTCATCTTTTTCTACATATTGTTGATGACGAACATTTGTTGAAGTTACTCCGTTTTCAGTAATCTGATCTACGCCACGACGTAAATAATTTGCATGATATTTATTTATGTATTTTACACAATAAAGAACATAATCTTTGGGTAGTACATTCCAATAGTCCGAATTTGTGCGTGCAGGTTTATCGCCTTCTATTAAGGGGCTTCCAACCAGAATGCTATCTGCACCAGTAGCTTTCGTCATAACTAGAGGAATAACGTATGTATTCTTCAATGATTTAGGATCTGCAAAGAAAGCATCCGTCAACTGCACTACCACTCCCCCCATGACTTCACCGCTATAATAAAGTTTATTATTAACTAGCGTATAATAAGTGGAAGGCATAGCTTGCACAGCAGAACCATCTGAAAAATAAAGATGATCCGTGAGTGCATTGTCCACATTAAAATCAACAATGATATTTTTCCCTTTGTAAGAACCACCCATGGCTCCATATATCGTACACTCATGTTGATTATCAAGCGTAGTATCATAAGTATCTTCACCTAAAACAATAGTGCGTACAGGATACTGGTATGCAAAAGATACCGTAATACCACCTTCGTAATCAGGATAATCAGCATCTTGGTTTTCACAAGAAATCGCCAATAATCCTATCGATAAGACAGATAATAATTTTAAAGAATTCATATCTTTCAATATTTTATGTTTTATAATAATTAGTTATTTACCAACCTTTATTTTGCTCCAGATTACTCCATTTCAAGACTTCATCATAAGGAATTGGACCATAATACATGTAGTCTTTATAATCTCTATTTTCTACATCTATCATTGTATAATTTAGTACATCATTATTCTTTTCAATTCGCACACCTTCTGCTTTTACGTTCAACACCTCTTTCCAGCGACGCAAATCCCAGAAACGTTTATTTTCAAAGCAAAGTTCCAAACGGCGCTCATTACGTATTAATTCACGCATCTTATCTTTATCAACTTTGCATTGTTCCAAATAAGGATCACCATTATTGATTCCCACACCTGCTCTTGCGCGAATGGCTTTAATTATGTCATAAGCGCTATAACTATGAGTGCCTGTACCAGTAGGGCCCCAAGCTTCATTGGAAGCTTCAGCATAAGCCAAAAAGATTTCCGTATAGCGAATACGTACCGGGTAATGATATTTAGCGTTTGGTGAACTTGTACTTGCATTACAATCTTCACGTAATAATTTACGTAAGTAATAGCCTGTACGTGTTGATGTGCTTTGCTTATTTAATCCATCATTATTATCACTTACATACGTTCCGGTGATAATTTCCTTATCTTTATATTTTGCTCCATTATATATGATATACTTATCTAGACGGGGGTCACGATTTACATAAGGATTACTAATAGAATATTCACTATTTACCGCATCTGAAATAGGATAACCGTTAGCCATGGGAAAAGCATCAACCAAATTCTGAGTAGGATTAATACGTCCTTTCCCATATAATGTAGGTGGAAAGTTATCTTTTTCCTGTTGTAATCCCATATCCCAATCCGAATCTCCATTGGTTTTATTACCTCTCCAAAGAATTTCAGGAGGTACGGCACCCGATCCCAAATTATCAATATCACTTGTATTCATATACCAAGTATATCCGGTTGGATCTAATCCTGCAACACCATTTATACGATCAAGAACAACTGCAGCATAATCCGCAGCATTTTCGGCTGTCACGGTTGTACCTTGATTATATGCCGGACTGGAAGCCAACAACGCCGCTTGCGCACGAATAGCCTCAGCGATACGTCCACTTATACGTCCACGCATATATGTTCCAAATACTCGATTATAATCGCTTGCATTAGTCACACCTATTTCTTTGTATTTAGCAGGAATTTCAGCATCCTTTATATTAATATAATCCAACGGAAGTAATGTAAGTGACTCATCTATATCCTTAAAGATCTGATCAACACAATCCTGAAACGTATTTCGTGAAAGATTAAAATCTGAGCTATTATCTTCTGACGCTGTCAAAATAGGAACACCTAGCAACTCGCCACCTGAACTCCAACCACCATGTGCCATCAATAAATAGTACATATTAAGAGCACGTAAAGCATATGCCTCTCCTTTTAAATGGTCACAGTACATCGTACGTACCTTTTCTTCTTTAGCCCAACTTACTTTATCTACATTTTCTAAAAAAAGATTAAGATATTGTATTGTAGCCCTGCGCGCTTGCCATTGTGACATTGGATCATTGTTTGAAGTCCAAGATCCGAGGCTCATTTTTAGATAGTTATTACTTAAGTCATTGGTCACAGCATCATCCGTAGCAACATCGCTTGTACTCTTTGTGTCGTAAGGCAACATTGCATAAGCATAACCCAGAAGCCCTTGTGCATAAGTCGGTTCAGTATACATTTGATCTATGCCTCGGTTATTCTCTTCTGCGGGTGAAAACATGTCTTCACATGCAGTCAAAACAGGCAGGAGAACCATAAGTCTTATGATATTCTTTAATTTCATAGTCTTCATTTTTTTATCATTAAAATACGGCTTTTACACCAATATTATAAAATCGGGTTTGCGGTGCACTTCCTACATTCATTTCCATGTGCTTTCTTTCTTTTGAGATAGTGAGCAGGTTTGCTCCGCTTACATAAACAGATAACTCATGGAAAATAACATTATGTAATACATACTTTGGCAAATCATAGGTAACTTGCACTTTCGCCAAATCAAAGCGATCAGTTTTATATATCCAAAAATCCGATGTGCGGAAATTGTTGCTTCCGTTATCTGTCGTCAAACGCGGATAAGTGGCAGTAGCTTTCGTGCTTTCTGTCCAACGATCGCGTGCTATCGCAGAATACTTACTATCTCCGGATATCCAGTAATAAGAGCTGTTCTTTACACCATAAGCACCAAAGTTACCCGTACCTAAAGCGAACAACGTGAAGTTATTCCATTTAGCAGTAAAATTAACTCCCAATGTAAAAGGAGCACCATACCATCCTCCTTTACCCAAGTAAATTTCATCATTACTGTCAATCACATTATCGTTATTTTGATCAACATATTTAATATCACCCGGTCTTACCGTACTGCCTAATTTTTGTTCCGGAGAATTCTTTATTTCCTCCTCGTTTTGAAACAAGCCGTCACTTTTTAACCCCCAAATACCATCTATAGGACGTCCTTTACGTTTTCTATAATCATTATGGATCTCATCACGCTTAGTCGCTTTGGTATCATAATAAGTACCAGCTACACCCAGTGTCATGTCTACTTTCCCAAAACGTTTATTCAAATTTATATTAAAATCAAAACCAATACGTTTATTATTATTATAGTTCAAATAAGGCACAAACGATGCTGCAGGATATCCTGTAGCCAAATAATCTGGATAAAATGTAGGATTGGTAATAAGATATCCTTCCATTGAATTTATAAAGAAGGAAGCATCTACAGTGAGCAACCTTTTCCATAAAGATGCTTTCAAGTTAGCAGAAAATTCTTTGCGCTTAATAAAGCTCAAATCTTTGTTCCCACCACGTAAAGGAATAGTATACTTACCGGATGAACCGTCATACCACCCATAACCATCATTTTGAGACCAAACAGCTTCATACAAATAAAATTCTTTCTTGTCATCGCCTGAGCCGGTAACAAGATCAATGTCTTGATGTAAAATACTGCCCGAGACACTCACCATTAAATCATCCACTATCGGAGAATCAGCGAGAAAACCCTCTTTGCTTAATCTCCAACCCAAAGTCAACGCTGGAGATAAAGCGTTACGATGACCTTCAGCCAATTTTGCAGAATGAATCATTGCTGAACTAAAATCGACATAATATTTGTTCTGATAATTGTAACCTAACTGAAGAGCTAAATTCGCATTGCAGATACGGTGATACTGTGCCGACAAAGTCTGTTGATAACCAGCTGCTATTAACATTGCCGAAACGTGATGAACCTTATTAAAAGTGTTTTCATAATTAAACTGGCCGGAAAAGGCAATCGTCTGCTTATCTTTACTATTACTCACATTTTGCGTACCCGGTTTTTCATCATTATTTTCTTTTTTCAAGGATACAATCACATCCCGACCATTGTAATTAGACCATGTAGGAGTGTAAATAGCATACTTATTATCAAATGAAGTGGTATACGAAGTTGCATAGTCTACTGCAAACTTGGTATGAAAAGTCAATCCTTTCAATACTTTATCCAATTTAACATCAACACCTGTGTCAAACTGGAATTGACGGCTTGTCCACTTGCTACTACCGGCAGAATAATAATCTCCAATAATATTAGTCTGATCAATTTGGGTTCCACTTAAAAAATAGTTGCCATCAATAATGTTATTGGAATTATTTATCAAATCCCAAGCTGCGGTTGCATTCGGATCAATATAGCTCAAAGGAATAAGAGGAGCTGCATTTTCAGGCCGGTTTGGTCTGGCAGTTGCCGCTTTATCCCAGTAATCACCTTTAGCACTCTTTGAATCATAAAAAGTAGCATTAGCATCAATATAAGCACTAATGGAATTATTGATTGTCACATCCACATTACCTCTCATATTGAGACGATTGATATTGTTCTTTTTCGCCTCACCGAACTTAAAAAAGTCACCCTGACGGTAATAACCTACATTACTATAAAAGCGTGCACGTTTACTACCTCCAGTAATTTCCGCGGTAATATCAGAACGATTGTAGGCTTTTTTAATGTAATCAGAAGAATAATAATTGATATTAGGATAGCGATATGGATTCTGACCAGAAGCATGGTTATAAATTTGTTCGGAAGTATACGCAATATCCTTTCCGTCATTTAAACGAGCCTCATTATAGAGAGTCATATATTCCGCTGAGCCTAAATACTCAGGAAATCTCTTAGCCACGTGGAAACCCGTATTGGCTCTGACGCTAACCTTTAGCCCTTCAATAGTCCCACGCTTCGTTGTTATCAGCACAGCTCCCTTTACAGCTTTGCTACCATAAAGAACAACAGCTTGAGCACCTTTTAAAAAGGTGATTTGTGCAATTTCAGAAGGCTGTACATTTGTAGCATCACGAGGAATACCATCAACTAAAACCAAATATCCGGCATTATCTCCATCCATACCCCATAGGGAATTGCCAGTCCAACCACCTACATATCCTTGCATATTGTCTAAACTAGATGTGTTGTAATTCTTCTTTAACAAATCTTCCATATTAACGACAGATACACCTCCTAATAGATCATCTTGCGCTACTTTACGATAAGCAACCTGCACTACCGAGGCTTTCTCAGCGTTCAACAAATCCTTTTCATTTTCTGTTGTTTGTGCACTAATCGCCAATGGGGAAGAGACAAACATGACACATAAAATGAATTTTGCCTGTATGTATTTCATTTTTTATTCATTTATAATTATACATTCGTTTTCTATATAATAGATCACCAACCGGGGTTCTGTCCAAATCCAGGATAGAGATATACATCATCATCCGGTAATGGGAACCAATAGTGCTTTGTACCGAATATTCGAGTTAAAATAATCTCCTGTCTGAAATTAGCTACTCTTGCATTTCTCGGGTCATTATCCTTAAAGAAATCAGCATTTTCCATGCGATCAAATTCCTGCGAAGTTTTTGTGTTATAAGGATACTCCGTCAGTAACAACCAACGCTGTAAATCATTGAAGCGGAAGCCCTCGAAGGCTAGTTCCACAGCACGCTCACGACGAATCTCATCCATGAATTTATGATCATCCGCTAAATAAGAAGCAGCTACCGAGGCAGCACCACAACGTTCGCGAATTTTATCAATAGCATTCTCTGCTGTCAGTGAACAATTTGAAGCTTTCCCTTGGGAACCACCATATGAAGCACATGCTTCTGCATACATTAAATAAATATCGGCCAAACGCATGTATGGCAAATAGCAATGCAAATTTGCCCCCCAATCATAATCTTTATCACCTTCATTACAAGTATGAGGCACCAATTTTTGGATAAAATACCCGGTACGACTAGCATTGGCAACCGGTCTCATATTACCTCCGGTGAATAGTTCACAATAACGATAAGGTTCTTGTTCTGCACTTATAGTGCCAGACACATAGTGAAAACCATCAAATACGATATCATGATAGAAGCGTGGATCACGATTCTTAAACGGATAATTCGGATCGAAACCAGAATTTGGATCATCCAGAGGAAGTCCATTAGCCATGCCATACATATTTACAAGATTAGCTGTAGGCTGATGAATTACATTGTCATGCGACACAATACCAGCCACTTTCGGTCCGAAAACCTTTGAAGTATTCCAGTTACTGCCATTTGCATCAGGCGATGGGCCCCTGAAAATTGCTTCTACACTCCCTGGCATCAACCAATTCTGCCGTTTGGTGTAAAAGATATCAGTGAAACACGTTTTAGCATCAGACGCTTTTTCATGATTATAAATATCTTTATATTTAAATTCGGCTAATGCATATTGTGTCTTTCCACTTTCCACTAAAGTTAAGAGTTCTCCAAAAGCTTCTGCAGCTTTTTTGCAATATTCTTCATCGTAATTATAAGTCTGACCACCTCCAAGCTGCGCTCCATTTTTCATCAACGGACTACCAGCCCAAAGATAATTTTTGCCAAGATAACCCAGAGCCATAATCTTATTAATACGAAGTTGATTCTTACCCTCAGTATCTTTACCGGCAGTTATTTTATCCCAATCAATAGGTAACAAGTCTGCCGCCTTTCTGAAATCAGCAGCAATTTTATCAGCACATTCTTGATAAGTTAAACGCGGCAATGTTAACTCTGCAGTTGCATTTTGCACCTGATCCACATAGGGCAAACCACCGAAATACTGTATCAGCTCAAAATGCCACCATGCACGAAAGAAATACAATTGACCCTCAATAAGTTCCTTTTCTTCCTCCGTAGCTGTAGTGAGTTTATCTAAATTAGCAAGTCCCATGTTTGCTTTACGAATACAATACCAAGCATGCGGCCACAAAGAATGATCAAACTTAGAAGTAGAAGTAGGATTACTTCCACTTTTATATAACCAATTTCCGGTTGATTGCCAAGCCCTAAAATTGCCAAGATCCGCTTGATGGGTCATACGACTGTCGGCTTCCGGATTAAATATTTCATCATCACCCCAATTCCATGAAGGACACCAGTTACATTTTTCTTTATCAGGTATACAATTATAAATTTCTTCAATATACCCTTGAAAATTTCGGAAATTCTTGAATGCGTCATCATTGGACACTGTGGATTCAGGCTCTTTATCCAAATACTCTTCACAAGAAACCAAGCACGCTCCCAGAAGAATAAGAGAGAAAAGACCTGTCCATAAAAAAGTGTTATTTATTCTCTTCATCAGTTTTTATTTTATAACGTGAATTTAATACCTAAATTATAGCGTCTCACTGTTGGATAAGCCCCTAAATAACCGGCACCTGACAAGTTTGCCTCACGGTCATCGGGCATTCTGGTCCACAACCAAAGGTTATTACCATTTAAATATATTTTCAAATTATTGATACCAATTTTCTTTATCCATCCCCTATCAAAAGTATAAGAAACTTCTGCATTTTTAAGACGGATGTAAGAGCCGTCATACAAAGATTTAGTACCGGTATTGTAACTTGGAGTTGACAACCAACGAGGAACGGTAACATCAGCATTAGAAGCATCCTTGGACCACCATGTGCCCGTATTGTATACCGTGTTCAATTTATTACCAAAACTGGTTAATGATACATCACGGGTTACGTTTGTAACACCATAGAATTGAACAAATGCACTAAAGCCTTTCCATTCAAATCCAAGAGTTGCATTAAACGTGTTCTGAGGAGTACCGGAATATCCGTATGGAGCCTGGTCTTTATTATCGACAACTCCATCTCCATTAAAATCAACAATGTAATAGTCACCCGGTAGTTTATCAGCATCATTAGAGTCATGAGCAGGACTACCATACAATTGATCATAGTTTTCAATAAATCCGTCATCAATGTATGATTTATATTGACCAATACTATATCCAGCCGATTTTTGATAATTGGGTCTCAATGCTTGGTCATCTTTCAATAATATTCTGTTTTTAGCATGAGTCATACTAAAATTACCCCACAAACGTAATTGGTTTCTAAACTTTTTATTCAAACGCAACTCCAATTCATAACCATTCGTTCGCACTTTACCTTTATTAATAGTCGGTGGTGTTCCGCCAAAATAAGATGGTATTGCGCGATCTGATCCCCAAACTAAAATATTAGAACGATTATCCTCGAATATCTCTACAGTACCAGCTAACAAGCCATTAAGAAATGAATAATCTACACCAAAATTGAACTTCTTAACGGTTTCCCATTTTACATCTTCATTGCCTATAGCCGATTCTCTATACCAAGTATAAATACTTTCCTTCTGGTTCAAATCAATTTTTGTATGCCCTCCATACGCCCACTGGGTCATATAAAGCCAACGCCTACTCGAATCAAAAGCATTTCCTCCTACATTATCATCACCAATTTCACCGTAAGAAACTCTTAATTTCAACATATCTAGCCATTTCTTAGAGAAGCTCATGAATTTCTCTTCTGAAAGCATCCAGCCTATAGCACCCGAATTGAAAAAAGCAAAACGATTGTCTTTGCTAAACTTTTCTGATCCATTATAAGCTCCGTTATATTCAAGGAAATATTTGTTAGCATAGTTGTAGGTAGTACGAAATGCCCAGTCCTCACGATATGTAGGCATAACACTACCTCTTGCATTTTCCTGACGGCTAAACAATCCCATAGCTGTAATACCATGTTTCCCAAAATCACGAGCCCAATTTATTTGTGCCTGATAATAGAGATTACGTACGGTTGCATTATTATCAACCTCCCCGGGAGAAGTAGACCAATTCACACCTTGAGTCCAGTCGAATCCATTATTCGATTCGAAACTCTGACCATTTAATACTTGACCTGTATTAGGATCTATCCATTTTGTTTGTGACGCATTATACATGTCATTAATACCTCTCTTAGTCTCTAAAAAAACATTATCCCAAGAAACAGTACCTTTTACCGACAAGCCTTTTGTTATAAAATTCAAATTTTGTTCTAGAATAAAATCTGTATTAATACGGGTCGTAGTGCTTTTCACAGTTCCACCGGTAGATAAATTCTGCGCAGAATTGGAAACATTAGAAATAGTCGGATAATACCCCCAAGATCCATCCGAATATTGTGGAAGAAACACATCGGGAGCAATGCTATAAGCACCAGCCCACTGCTGTCCTATTGCCCATTCATCATTGCCAACATTACTCCAAGGAGCTTTTCTGACACCATTTGAACCTGATAAATTCATTTTGAACACAGTGGTTCTCGTAATATTAAAATCAAGGTTACTACGAACATTAAGGCGATCATAACCATAACCGGAATTGTAATTACGGTTATTATTATATACACGGAACAAATCTCCTTCGTGAACATAATCTGCAGATGCAAAATATTTCACGAATCTAGTTCCACCACTAACATTTATGTTTGCGCTATAAGACATTGTATGGCTTTTGAATAACGCTTTTTGCCAATCAACATTCGGATAACGTTCGCGTTGCTCTACTGTTGACTGGTTACGATAGTTCTCTATAAAAGATTGCGATTTGATGTACGACCATGAATCAGGCCTTAATCCTAATTCATTTTCTATCGCAACATTACGTGCCATCAATGCATCATAAGAATCCATTTTATTGGGAAGCTTTGAAGGTGATTTCATTGTTGCATTAAATCCTACATCTATTTTCGCACTACCTTCTGTACCACGTTTAGTAGTGATTAAGATAACGCCATTGGCTCCTTTCACTCCATATACGGCTGTAGCAGAAGCATCTTTAAGAACCGAAATAGATTGTACGGAGGTAATATCCACAGAACTCATTGGACGTTCGATTCCATCGACCAATACCAATGGATCACTGTTATTCCAGGAACTAGCACCTCGAATGACAATTTTCGGTTCTTCTTCACCAGGCATACCTGTACCTTGAGTAGTGATTACACCCGGCAAGTTACCAGTCAATGCCGCACCAATGTCAGATACGCCACCTGCACGCTCCAACACTTTACCGGTAGTTTGCGTGATAGCTCCTACCACACTAGCTTTTTTCTGCACGCCATAGCCCACAACGACGACCTCTCCTAACTGTACATTATCGTCTTCCAGAACGATTTTGAGCTGCTTATTAGGCGTAGCCTTAATTTCGCGAGAACGCATACCTATAGAGGATACAACAATAATAGAATTAGCTTTAGGAACTTTCACTGTAAACGCCCCATATAAGTCTGTTATTGTTCCTATTGAAGTATGTCCTTTCACTACAATATTTGCTCCAATTACAGGTTCATTCTTTGAATCAACTACAACTCCTTTCACCACATTTCCATTTTGTGCATAAGCAATAATATTGCTTATCAACAGAAATAGAAATAGGCAAGAGACCCTTCGATTTCTTTTTTTTACATTTTTCATTACTACTTATTTAAGAATTAACAACTACATTAGTGCTTTTAATTATTATGACATTAAGATTATTAAGTATCATCGTATAAGTACATAAAATTGAATATTTAAGATTAACATACAATAACACATATCGGTTAGGCACTATTAATAGTAGCCACACTATGTACACACACTCTGCTACCTCTATCGAAAGCACCATTTCCAGAAGAGACCATTACTCCGGCTACAACACCTTGCAAACCTTTGACCATGTTTAATGGATTTCTTTTCAGAATGTGTTTTTTATCAACAGCCGTCTGCACTTGTGGAAATAGAGAATTTAAGCATAACAAGAAAAAAAACTTAAGGTTCGAAAAAAAAAGATTTGTGATTTTCATACCATAATTTGTTTTTATAATTACTAATAATAAACAAAACTTAAAGATTACTTAAGAAATCAGGATTCCTGTGTTTCAATATTTTAATGTTATTTTTAAGCTTACATATAATAATTTCACTGCAAATATACCTATATATAAGTTATTATATGTCAACGGATGTTCCAATGGCGTTACTATCAGTTACATTCGCATGCGGATTTATTCCATATGTATTTGTTTATGTTACACTAACCGCCACTCGTAATAATTTGTCTTTATTATCTCTTATTAATGTATAAAATCGTGCCATTCAATGATAAATCAAATTATGATGAGTCTTAACTCCAAAAACAATTGAAGAGCTATATGAAAACAGACATAAAGCACAAAATTCCTTTCATAAAGAGAAATCCCCAATTATATAAAGTAAAAAGAATATATAACGATTAGCTAAAAATGATCCGTTTTGTTTGTCTATTTTATTAAAATGATTTATCTTTGTTAATCCTCTATCGCGATAATTTTTAAAATTCTATACTATAAGGATCATATAATACTCAATTAAAAAATAATGAATGTTATCAAACGGAGAACATATTTGTTGACCATATGCATATACTTCATTTTCCCTCCTTTAGTGATGTATGGTGAGATTGTCGTATACAATCAAAAAACGCTAAAATCAGTTGTATACACTTCGGCTAGTGAATTTATGGGTGATAGCAAGACCATCAATGACCCACAAGAAGACAAAAGAAACAATTACAAACATTACAACAAACAAACCAAATCATATCAGAAAAAACAATTACAAAGAAAAACTATTTATGAAATGCTTATTATCTGTATCAGTTTTC
>Ga0172377_10002622_pt1 | contig 18433 bp, 15 predicted proteins | sample Pumphouse3metaG_FD_119749 | JGI IMG/M metagenome (GOLD analysis project Ga0172377, IMG submission 119749) | Leachate microbial communities from a municipal landfill in Southern Ontario, Canada - Pumphouse #3 metaG | ecosystem: Engineered > Solid waste > Landfill > Unclassified | place: Canada...
ATTCGCGTTGCACCATTCTTTTATGGTCTGCCCGCTGCTCATCCTGTCATTAATGTGCAGCTGCCATTGTTGTAACTGATATGCCTGTTTCTCCGACATTCGTGTCCTCCTGACCAGGAGTTATAGTAAACGACATTAATAATTTCACCAAGCGAACGAACAGAGGGAAGCCAGTTTCTCGTTCGGCTGGACAAATGAGCTGAACCAATCATCAAGGGTGGTGGTGAGAACATCGAGATTCTTCCAGTAGCGGTTATGCGTTTTCTCGCGACGTGTGACTCTCCACACCTGTTCGATCGGATTCAGATCCGGGGAATAAGGCGGTAATGAAACGATGGTGATCTTCTTGCGGATATCCGCGTATTCCCGTTCATTCTCGATTAAGCGCTTCGCCTTCTTATGCCAAGGAGCATTGTCCATTACCAGGATGATCTTCTCACCGCGTTCCAGATTTGTTGCAGCGATGAATTCACGGATACTTGCTATTGTGGTTTCATAGTTGAACCAGGAAGGCTTGGCAACGAAAAGTTCGCCGCTTCCATAGGTGACAAAGCCACTGTATGCTACAGATTTCCGACCAGGATAGGATTTGACCTTTGGGCAGCTCCCCTTGGGAAACCATTGACGGGTAATGGTGGCCTCTACTGTGAAGTGAACTTCGTCCTGGAAAACAACCCGGGTCTTCTTCTTTGAGAAGAGCTCCTTCAGTTTTTTTTAAACTCTACCCGGCCCGGATCTTCTTCCCGGTCTTTCGACGGGAATGCCTGTGGCCGAATCTGGGAGAAACCCAGCTGGTGGAATAACCTCTGGCACTGCCGGACACCAAGGCTGACATTATATTTCTTAAGGATAAAGTCCGACAGAGATGGTCCATCCCAAACGTTGTAACCATGAACTGAGGGCTCAGAAAGTAAGGCGACTTTAATTTCTTCCTTTTGTAATTTTGTGAGCTTGTGGGGACGACCCGGCTGTTTCCTGGGCCTCAGGGCTTCGAAACCGCCTTCATCCACTTGCTTTACCCAGGCAGATAATGTCCGGGAAGATTCGCCGCAGGGCTCACTTAGGGCGGATGCGGTCGCTCCGTTGAGCAGGAGGTTGACGATGGTGACTTTTCGAAGGTATTTCGCGTCATCTGATAAGGCAACAATGCGTTTTCCCTCCTCGATCAGCGCCTGCTTATCGGACATAAAGGTTCGGATATTCATACAAACACCTCCGAACCTAATGTACCACGGTTTAGACATTTTGTAAATGGAAGCTATTTATGACGTTTACTATAACACTCTCATTATTACGGCCATACAACTTCCGGTTAACCTGATTTTAGGATTGGTAATTGCTTTTCTCCTTTATCGAATAATAAAGGGCAGGAGGTTTTATCAGGTAGTGAACTTCCTGCCATATATAACAACACCTGTAGCAATAGGCTTTATATTCTCATATATTTTTGGGTGGAATTCAGGAATACTTAATCAGATATTAACGAAACTTGGAATCTTATCTGAAAACTATTACTGGCTTCAAAATGTCTGGTCTGCACGTCTTATTGTGGCGCTGATGATTATTTACAGGAATTTTGGATATTGCATGATGATCTATTTATCTGGTATGACAGCGATTCCGAAAGATGTATATGAAGCTGCCGAAATTGACGGAGCTGGAAAATGGAAGACTTTTCGATATGTTGTTGTTCCAATGCTCAGCAACGTGACAACATTTTTACTTATAACTTCTCTGATTGGCGCCTTTCAGACATTTGATGAACCGGTCCAGCTTTATTCGGGATGGGCAGCTGCATCAAAGAGCGTTGGCGGACCGTCAAATTCAGTATTAACTATACTATGGAAATTTTACGATAAATCATTTGGAAGTTCGACCAGATTAGGATATGGCGCAGCTATAGCTTATTTGTTATTCATCATTATTGGTACCTGTACTCTTCTGAGTTATTTCATACGTAACAGGATGAATAAGGAGGAAGACTAATGAAGAATATAAGGAAGAACTGTGGTACGTATATCGTACTGTCTGTATTGTCAGTAATCGCCTTATTCCCATATTATCTGATGTTTGTTATGGGCACATACCACAGCCCTGATCTTTTCAAAGGTTTACCTCTTACGGTCAGTGATTATTTGTTTGAAAACCTGAAAACCGTTTTGAACAGTGGTATTGTTCAATCCTATATGAATAGCATGATAGTTTCTGTGACGTCGGTAGCACTGTGCTTATTCACCAGCATAAACATAGGTTATGTGTTAGCGAAACATGATTTCAAAGGCAAAAAACTGATAACAATGATTGTCCTTATGGGAATGGTATTGCCAAGTCAGGTGTCCATTATAGGATATGTTATGGAAATGCGAGTATGGCATTTTACAAATACTTTGCTTTCTGTAATCTGTGTTTGGATTGCAAATCCATTTAGCGCCTTCTTTATGATGCAGTTTATAAGAGACTCTGTTCCTACTGAGATTTTGGAAAGCGCAAGAATGGATGGCTGCTCGGAAAACAGACTTTTGTATCAGATCGTGGTTCCATGTATAAAGCCAGCAGTCATGACTGTCTGCACACTTGTTTTTCTTTGGTCATGGAATAACTATATGCTTCCGCTTATAACCCTAAACAAAGAAGAAACGTACACTTTACCATTGCTGATTTCGAATATCGGTGTCGCGTATATGCATGATTATGGCGCACAGATGCTTGCACTGGCTCTTTCAACTTTTCCAATTCTTGTTATTTTTTCTTTTGGCTCAAAGTACTTTATTCAGGGAATAACTGCCGGTGCGGTAAAGGGTTAATAATATGAGAGAAGATTACATATATACAGCAAAGAACTCAAATAAGAGGTTCAGTCATTATTGTGTTAACGAACTTCCTGACGGAGATGATTATGAACCTATAATTGTTGATCCGGAATCTGAAGGCCAGGTAATTATCGGGTTTGGTGGGGCGTTTACAGATACAGCATCAGGTGCACTTTCACAAATGAACATGGACTTGCAAAAAAAAGCCATGATGAGTTATTTCGACTCAAATATTGGACTCGGATATAATGCGGGAAGAATACCGATTGGAGCATGTGACTTTTCAAGAGAACTGTATTCTATGGATGAGGAAGACGGAGATGAAAGCTTATCTCGTTTTTCAACAGAAAGTGATAAGAAGGGTATTATACCTCTGATTAAATGGGCCAAGACTTATCTAAAAGATAAAGATGAATTATATCTATATGCACTACCATGGAGCCCTCCGGCATGGATGAAGACTAATGGCGATATGCTTCATGGCGGGTCACTAAAGGAGCAACACTATGAAGTGATGGCTGACTATATCTGTAAATTTGTGGACGAATACAAAAAAGAGGGTATAGATATCCGAGGTATTACTTCACAAAACGAACCTGATGAAATACAGAATTGGCCTTCATGTGTATATTCGGAAAAAGAAGAAAAAAAAATGCTGCATCTTTTGGCAAACAGGACTACAGACGATAACATTAAATTGCTTTGCTGGGACAGTAATAGAAATCATATGCAATCAAGAGTAAAAGCTTTGCTTGCTGATGAGTATCTCAGGAAAGAAATTGATGGTGTTGCGTTTCATGGTTATAGTGAGGGATATTATGAAGAACTGGATAAAGTACACAGCATTAATCCTGATTTGAAGCTTTGTGCTACTGAATTCTGCTCAGTAAAACCTGATGGGGATGATGACTGGTACATAGGAGAAAAATACGCACATGATATTATTTCTGATTTAAACCACTGGACCAGTTTATGGCTGGATTGGAATTTGTTCCTTGACGAAAACAGCGGACCAAAGTTCGTGGACAATCCCTGTACATCACCGATAGTTCTCAACCAAAAGGAGCAAATAATTATCTACAGAAGTTCGTATTATTATATAGGACATTTTTCAAGATACATAAAACGCGGAGCTGTCAGAATCTCTGCAAATATTCAGGGCGCCAGCAAACTTGAATGCTGCGCAGTAAGGAATCCTGATGGAAGTTTTGCGGTAGTAATCATGAATAGGACTGAACAAGAAAAGAAAGTAGCCGTAAAGGTTCATTCACATATAAGCAGAGTCGTTCTGGAGCCACATAGTATTGGCACATTGCTTTTGAAATCGGAAAGACAGTAACATGTTTAGACGATTTGTTGAAGGTCTTGGAAAAAGAATCTAGGAACTGGATACATACTAAAAGCTTGGAGCTTTAGCTTGGTGTGGTATTGTCTTACTGCAATCTTGGGTCCGCTAAAGCTTTTGAAACAGCTAACAATGGGCGGCCTTTCTGTTTTCTAAAGCTGGAGTCACTCATTTTTGAAACATATCATCATGAAATAGTTGGGTCAACCGACACCAGTAATCACTTTTGCCTGAATGTAGAGAATATTGAAAAAGCGTATAAAATGGTGTCTGAATTGCATTTGAATATGTGTGATAAAAGCATTCAGTTCATGCCATTTTGGATTAGCGGCGATTGATCCTTCACAATTATCGGGTCAAACAACGAACGCATTGAAAATTTGTATATTACTGTACATATAAGAATGAGCTTTACAAATTATGAGGGTAGACAGAGGGAAGATAGCCAGTGAGTTTTTGAAAGACATTCGAAAAGTGTCGCTCACTGGAGTATCCTACCATTTCTGCCACCTGCTTTACTGTAATCTGAGAGTTATTAGTAAACAATTTCTTGGCTTCACCTATCCTGACTGAGGTGACATAATCAATGTATTTTTGTCCTGTCTTTTCATGAAACTGTTTGCTGAAATATGTCGGTGACAGTTGAAAAAGTTCACTTATTCTTGATATCCCCAAATCCTGGGAATAATTTGTTTTAACGAATTCTGTTACCTTTGTTATGGTATCGAAGTTAAGTGTCATTGATTGAATGATGCCAAATGCCTTTTCGAGATTCCTAAGAAGATCATCAAATGAATTGAACGAAAAATCCATAAAAAAAGATCTTTGAAGATAACTTCTGAGGACAGATTTGTCTACATATGAAAAGACATCGCGGTAAATACCGTTGTTATTCATGCAACCGAGAGATCTGTAGAAACCGCTTTGGTTCTGTTCAATACAGGCATCAATGATGGCGGAGATTGAATCGGCAAAGCTTAACAAAGACGTAATCTCTGGTGTTGCTTCAAGATCCATTATCAGTTGAGGTTTTTTACAGTCTTTTACAATACGGAGATTTGAAATATGATTAATGCGTTGGCTTATTCCATAAATCTCGCGGACTGTTTTTCTGTTCCCCCAGAAGATCGAGAGGGCATACTGATCAAAACATTCTGATTGTATGGCGAGAAAATGAGTCAATGGAGAGGCGTCCGCAATATCACACACAAGACAAAGATTATCCTCGCTGGTGAAGAACAGACTGTAGTTAACAATGCTTGTATTATTGGAACAGTAGTTATAAATGTTTTGGTATAGAGTGTGCTTTATTGCAGATTGAGTTTTGGCATCTATGTAATTAATGTAAAACTGGTATAATATGAAATCTCGTTTTCCGACGGGAAGAAATTCTGTGCCTTCAACACCGAATTGTGTAGCAATTGAAAAAGACTCAATTATGTCATGTGAGAATAATGAATTGTTTTCCTTAAATTTGTTTTCTTTCTTTGATTTGATCTTTTCAAACAAGTTTTGCAACGTGTCAATTTCTATCGGCTTAAGTATATAGTCAAAAGCAGAGAGGGAAATTGATTTTCTGGCATATTCAAAATCTGCGTATCCGGTGAGAATTACCCATATAGTGAGGGGTGAGATCTCTTTACAGTTATCAATAGCCTCCAGTCCATTCATAAGTGGCATTTTAATATCAATAAACGCAACGTCAATGCTATATTTTTTTATGGCAGAGATTACTTCTTTTCCATTGCCGACTTCGTAATATGTATTTTCTGAAGGGTATAGTTCTTCAATCATTGACTTAAGGCCAATTCTAACCATGTGTTCATCATCAGCCAACAGTATATTCATTTTGTTTCTCCAATCATCTTTGTCGGAATTATTATGTAACACTTTGTCGGTTTGCCTATGCCACCACTTATGGTAAGAAACGCATTTTTATTATAAATCTCCAGACGATCCTTAATGGTGGTGAGACCAACTCTTTTATGTGACTGGGCATCTTTCATAAATGGGAGACCAGTGTTTATCACAGAGATTATTATAAAATGAAAACCGTTTTTGTTCTCTGTGGTAACCGCTGAGACAAGTATGTCAATTGGTTCAGCAGATGGTTCCAGAGAATGGATGATAGCGTTTTCTACAAGCGGCTGGATCAGCAGTTTGGGGATTGTGAAGTTTTCCACCCCTGGTTCCATATAGATCTTGTATACTAATCGATCTTCATATCGTGTCTTTTGAAGTGCAAGATAGTCAGATATAAAGGAGAATTCTTTATCGATGGTGCTGTCACTATTATGCTCACAGGTATACCTGAACAAATGAGACAAAGAAATAATGGATCGCTCGAGAGACCTTTTCTCACCAATCCTGTTCAGAGTTATAAACATACCAAGAGTGTTATATAGAAAATGAGGATTTACTTCAGCTTGAAGAGCCTGATATTCAGCCGTCTTTTGGGCAATCTTCAGTTGGTACTCATTTGCAATATGAGTATTTATGTTAGCTATCATATTGTTAAGGTCTTCAGATATCATACAAAACTCTTCTACATGGCAGTCTTTATATGAACATTTAGCAGCAGTTTCGCCGTTATTGTATCTGTTCATTGTGGACTGGATATTATTGACAGAGACAGATACTTCGTTTGAACTCTTTTTGAATAACAGGATCGCAGAAACAACTATTATTCCATAGAATAATAGTGACAATAATACTGCAAAGTATATATCTGATAGAAGGTCATACCTGGAAGATACATAGTAGAGCTTAAAGCCGTAATCAGAATCATAATATTGAAATACATCAAAAGAATCATTGCTGTCGTTTATTTTTTTTGTATCTGTTGTGATGATTGAAGAATACTGCCTGATATCAGGATTGGTGGAATAAATAAAGTGGTTATCAGGTGACATGATTATTATTCCGGAATTTTTACCTATCGTAATGTCGTTCATCAATTCGGATATAAAATCAAGAGAACAGTCTACTGATATATATCCTGTAGTCTTGTTCTTATCAAAATCTTTGGTTTCGCGTATTATTGAGAATGTTTTGTTTTCGTCAGAGTCAGGAACATAGAAAACGATATTGGATTCACCGGTTTCAAGCTGACGGAACCAATATTTGTTTTTATACCTGGTGCTGTTTTCAATTTTCATATCCTTATATTTTGGAAGATAGAAATACGATTCTTCGTTGTGATTGCATGGAATAAAGCCGACACCTGTAATGTTGTTGTTTAGCAAGGTCATATATTTGCTCATGGATTTCGAATACAGGACCTGCAACTGGTTGTAGGTTACCGGGTTATCATTGAAGTCTTTCCTGCTCAGGAAATTGTAGAATTTCTCAGTGTCGCTGTCGAAAATATAAATGAGCGACATTTGAATGTCAGAATCTATAGTGGCATTCAGACGTGAAGAAAGGAGACTAAGAGTATTGTTCTTTTCTGTGTTGCTGTCCTTGACTGTACTATAAAGAAAAATCGAAAAAATTAGAGCAGTTAAAACAAATGCTGGGATAATGAAGAAAAAAAGGTAGCTGGACATAAATATATCACGCAAACATTTGGTCTTCTTTTTTTTCTTCATCGCGTAGCCTCCTCTTTGCACGTATTATACAGCATTGATATGAGGCAATGGACGAAAGACAAAAAACAATACGTGTTTCATAAAAAAGAGTACATATTGGCATTGCGATAATTCGCTATAGTAAATATAACAATCAGACGTCTGGTAATTGACATAACAATTGTATTATGGAAGGGAGTTAAGAGTATGAAAAAGAAACTGGTAGCAAGTATTATGGCAACAGCAATGATGACTGCTCTCCTGGCAGGATGTGGATCATCCACTTCTACAGCATCAACAGAAACAGCAGCCACAACTGCATCTGGCGAAGCAGCAACTGCAACAGTAGCAGATGCCGGTGAATCAAACACGGAAAGCGATGTTACGCTTGAGTGGGAAGTAACAGCAACTGGAGATATGGTAGATGTATATCAAACTCTTGCTGATGATTTCACATCGCAGACAGGCATTAAAATTGAGCTCATTACACCAGGCAGTGAGTATGAGACAGTAATGAAGACAAGAATGGCATCTGGAGATCTGCCAGATGTCTGGGCAACACATGGATGGAGCGTAGCAAGATACAGTGAATATCTTAGACCGCTCAATGATCAGGATTGGTATAACAGAATTGATGAAGCGATTCTGCCGGTAATTTCTGACGATGATGGAAACATATACTGCGCACCGATCACAGAAGCATTTAATACTATTACTTACAATAAGGATGTGTTTGAAAAAGCAGGAGTTGACGCTTCAAAGGTACTTACATGGGGTGAATTTACGGATGCCTGCGCAAAAATCAAGGACAGTGGTGTAACTCCCATATTTATTGGAGATAAGGACAGCTCCACAATTGCCCAGCTGGCAGAAAGTATACCGCCGGCATATTTAACACTGGAGTGTGTAGAGGATAATCAGAAAGAAAACCTTAAGAATGGATCATTTAGCTTTGAAAAGTATTGGACTCCAATAAATGAACTGATAGATGGATGGATGCAGTCCGGATATTTTAATGAAGATATTCTCACATCAGATAATGATGCTGCATGCCAGGCACTTGCAAAGGGAGAATGTGCAATGGTATTTGGAGGTGCTAATAATGTAGTAGCATCACAGACATACGTACCAGATGCTAATCTTGGCTATCTGGCTTGCCCCGGAGTAAATGAGGATGACACGACTTTCCTCAGCATGGGGGAAGGAACATGTTTTGGTATGTGGAAAGATACAGAACATGAAGACGAATGCCTGAAGTTTCTTGAATACATGTCAACACCTGAAGTATGCGAAAAGATGTCGACAGCAAGTGGAGATATTCCTGGATTCAGCGATGTTTCAAATGAGGATTCATATGTTACACAGCAGTTCCGGGAACTGCAGAAAACATACGAAGGAAATATAGAATATGTTCCGCTGTTTGATCGTGAATATCTGCCATCAGGTATGTGGGATGATCTCGGAGTAGGTCTCACCAAACTTGTCATGGATCCTGGAAATGCAATAGAAGAGAGCACGCAGTATCTGCAGGATGCTTATGACAATAAAATATCTGAATAACTGATAACTGGTTTTGATTTGATTCACAGGAGAGGCTGGAAGAAATCCCGGTCTCTCTTGATTCATGAATATGGCAAATGTGTTCTGAGATTCGATATAGGCGAGGCTGAATATGAGCAAAAGAAAAAGAAGAATGAACTGGTTCTATGTCCCGGCACTAATCTTGTTGGCGATGTTTGTTGTGTATCCATTTGCACAGGCATTCCAACTGTCATTTATGAAATGGAACGGGTATTCTGTAAAGAAAACATTTGTCGGACTTAGTAATTATGCAAAGCTTTTGACTGATGAGAACTTCCATATTGCATTTAGAAACACATTGATATATGGCTTTGGAAGTGCTTTTCTGCAGAATGCTCTGGGAATGGCTTTTGCAATATTTCTAAACAGGAAGTTCCGTGGAAATTCTGTCGTGCGTACTGTGATATACATGCCTGTTATGATTTCAGGATTGATAATGGGATACATAATGTCATTCTTTGTTCAATACCGCGGGGGAGTTTTTAATGAGGTGCTCTCATGGTTTGGGACATCTCAGGTCGACTGGATGGCTAATGGCGGACGAGGAGTCTTAATTATCATGTTAGTTACATCATGGCAATATGCTGGTGTCAGTATGTTGATCTATATTGCCGGTCTTCAGAACATACCCAAAGTGTATTATGAGGCAGCAATCATAGACGGAGCAAATAAAAAACAATTGTTTAAAAACATTACGCTTCCACTACTGATTCCTGCAATATTTACTGCCGTTGTACAGAATGTTATAGGGAGTTTGAAACTGTTTGATGTCATTGTTTCACTTTCAGATGGCGGGCCGGGTTTCTCGACACATTCGTTGTCAACATATATCAGCAACCAGTATTTCAAGGCTCAGAATGCAGGCTATTCAGCAACTGTCGGAATATTCACATTTGTTTTCATTATGATTGTTTCTATTGTTATGACTAAGTACTTTACAGGGAAAGAAGTGGAAGCATGAAAACAAAAAAGAAAAAAAGTGTATGGGAGTATTTTGTATCAGCAGTAATCGTCTTTATATATTTGATTCCGATCTATGTACTCGTAGTGATGTCCTTCAAGTCGGTAACTGATGGCTCAACCAGGTTGAGCCTTCCAAACACATGGTACATTGGAAATTATTCAAAGGCGCTCATGGATTCAGGTTTGCTCCAATCGTTGCTGAACACCTGTATTATTACATTTTCCACTGTGGTACTTGAACTTTTCTTCGCATGTATGGCCGCTTATCCGCTGGCAAGAAACAAATCAAGGTTCAACAACACAATAAGAATGTTGATCATGGGAGTTATGATGATACCTTCTCTCAGTATTCTTGTAGGTGTTTATTCTACATTGGTATCGATGCACGCGATATCTACATACTGGGGAATAATTGTTGTGTCAGTGGCTTTTGGACTTCCAATGCCGATTTTTATGTATACAAACTTCATAAATTCGATTCCTGAGTCATTGGATGAAGCCAGTGCAATTGATGGATGCAATGCGTTCCAGACGTTCTTTAAAATACTACTGCCGCTTCTGAAACCGGTTACTGTCAGCATTGTCATATTAAACGGTATTGGTATGTGGAATGAATACGGGTATTCGCTGTATATATTGCAGAAACCCAAGATGTACACGATTACACTGATGATTTCACAATATTTTTCAACTACTTCGGTTAACGACCTTAATGGAGCAGCTGCAGCAGCTGTGATAGCGATTGTGCCAATTATCTTCATTTATTTGATTCTTCAGAAATACTATGTTCAGGGGCAGATAGACAGTGCCGTGAAAGGATGACTATGATCAGGGAACACTTTATGAAGGGAATAAATCTTGGCGGATGGTTTGCTCAGGCTGATTGCCTTGGCGATAATTCTCCGAGAAACAGAGTGGAAATGGAGACCCACCTTCAGACATATATAACGGAATATGATATCAGGCAGATCAGGGAGTGGGGATATGATCATATAAGACTGCCTTTCGATTATAGATTGGTCGAGCAGGAAAAAGACTCACTTGCAAGTTGTGATATGTTTATACATCACCTGGATCAGTGCGTGGAATGGTGCAGAGCCAATAATATGGGCATAGTACTGGATCTTCATCAAGCTGCCGGTAATGTGTACGGCATGACAAAAAAACCGATGCCGCTACTAACAGATGAAGATCTGCAGAACAGGTTCATAAATATTTGGATTAAGCTTACGGAACATTTCAAGAAGGTTTCAGAACCAATAATCATATTTGAATTACTGAATGAGGTGAGCGACAGCACAGGCTTTTTGTGGAACAGACTGTATCTGAAGACGATAGGAAAAATACGCGAAGTTGATCCATCAAGGTATATACTTGTAGGAAGCAACGAGCAGAACAGTGCCTTCAGACTTAAGGAACTTGATCTGTTAGAGGATCCTAAGGTAATTTACAACTTCCATTTCTATGATCCGATGATGTTTACCCATCAAAAAGCGCATTTCTCTGAAGATATGCTTCTGTATAATAAAAACATTTCTTATCCGGGCGAAATAACGGGATTCCCGGAATATCTTGAGCAGCATCGGGAATATGTGACAAAGTTTGCCCATGTTGTAATGGAGAACAAAGTAAATAAGGAATCAATGGAAAAGCTATTGGCAGGAGCCTTGAATTTCGTCAAATATTCTGGCAAAGAACTGTATTGTGGAGAATTTGGCGTCATTGATACAGTTAAGTCGCAGGATGCTGTCGGATGGATGAAAGATCTTGTCTCTATATTGAATGAAAATGGTATAGGCCATGCTATGTGGAATTACAAAGAGATGGATTTCGGCCTTGTTAAGCTAAACGGAGAGATTCGAGATGAGAAAAGGTTAAACATGATACGTTTAGTATTGCAAGATAAAGGTGAAGACGCATGACTGGTTGAATTACTTTGGGATAGTAGACATGAAGAGCAATATTGAGAGCCTGAACGACTGGAGAACATGAAAAATTTGCGCGGTGGAGAGGGCGTTAACAAAAGAAAAACTGATACATTGGGGCTATTATGATTTAGCCACAGCATATCAGTTAGTGAATATGAACTGTTGAAAGTGACGTGTAACAAATGGAATCCACGGTGCTATGAGAGGACGGCGGCTAATGACCATCGTCTTCTCGATTGCTTCCCAATCTAAATGAAATAATCCAGATTCTCTGAAACTATCACTTCAAGCTTTGAGTAATGATCCTTCTTTGTTATCCCGGTGCCATAACACATCTTGCTGAACAGCAGAGAACAGGCAAGCAGTGCCTGTCTTTGAATGTCCTGAAAAATAACAGTGTCAGCTATTCCATTTCTTATATATGGAATCAATTCATCAAACAGGTCGGTGCAAACCAGTCTTGTTTCTGGATGAGGATTACGAGTCAGGTAATCACAGATAAATTCAGGCTTGTATGACAAATCAAATATACCATTTACGGTTGAAGACTTGTAACTGTCATCCAACAGAGCATCAATATGTTCTTTACTTGATGCTTCCTTTGCAATTGGCAGTAAAGTAATTCCTCGATGATTCTGGCTACATTCGTTTACAAAACCATCCAGGCGAGCCTTCATAGCAGTCTTGTTTGTCCATGTTTCACCAGCCGTCAAAACCAGAATATTGCCATTATCCGGAAGCATTCTGCATAATACGCCTGAGGCAAGGGCACCTATCCGGTAATCATCCGCACCGATAAACGCATCATATTCTGCTCCTGGAATCGGCTTGTTCAGCAGAATAATAGAACAATCCTCTTTCTTCAGCTGGTTAATGATCGGGAGTACTAGGTCAGGACGTTCAGCAGCAATGATAAAGTCCCTTATGCCTTCACTATAAGCATGCATAATATCACTGATCTGCTGCTCGGGGCAGTTGAAAGGAGATGTGTATATACTGATTGCAAGACCATTGTCAGCAAATTTGCTTATTGCATTGTCGCACCCAGCCTTGATCGTGCGTGAAAAATAGGGTGCGATTGGTGAAATATAGTCTATTACAGCTATTCTGTAGGTCTTATTCAGCGCCAGATCTCTGGCGCTTTTATTAGGGACATAGTGGTATTGTTCAAGTGCATCATTGACTTTTACACGAGTAGAAGCACTAACATTCTCATCTTTCTTATTGATCACTTTATATATGGTTGTTCTGGATATACCAATCTTTGCAGATATATCTTCAAGTGTCATTCTCTGATTAGGCATTACTTTCTCCATGTGTCGAACTGTATGACTGAATTATATTACTCCTTATTAAATATGTAAAAAGAAGTCAAGGGAATAAATAATAACAAAAAGACAGGCAGGTAATTTGTGAAAAACGACGAAATAAACACGTGTAAAATAAAATATCGATGTACAACATTGACATGGTAATTAAAAGTGATATTGTTAGAACATAAATATTTAACACGTGTAAAATATGAGGAGGTAAAATAGCAGTGATTATTCAGGACGGAAATAAAATAATCCGGCGTTTTGATAAGGAGCTTCTGCAGATTGAACCATATGGGAAGAATTCACTGCGGATCAGGGCAACACAATTGAGGGACTTTTCGGATGACAGATATTCGGCACTGAAACCGGAGTCTTGCAATGAATTTGAGCAGTCTGATATAGCGATACAACATGATGATAATACAGCAACAATAAATAACGGCAAAATCAGTTGTGAGATCCTGTGCACGGGAAAGATCAAATTCTATAACAAAAAGAAGGAACTACTGCTGGAAGAATATGACAAGAACAGGTTCAGGAGAATCAGTGATCCTGATGAGCCGGATTCTGCTCTTGAAATCCCAGGCAGGTGGTTCAGACCGATACAGGGAACAGATAACTATGAAACGGTGGTGAGGTTTGAAGCGAAAGACCGGGAACGACTTTATGGAATGGGCCAATATAACCAGCCTTATCTGGACCAAAAGGGCTGTGTCCTTGAGCTGGCTCAGCGGAATTCGCAGATAACTATACCGTTTGTCCTGTCAAGCAGAGGTTATGGAATGCTGTGGAATAATCCGGCTATCGGCAAGGCTTCTTTTGGAAAGAACGTCACAGAATGGACATCAGATTCAACAAAACAAATTGATTACTGGATAACTGCCGGCGATACGCCAGCAGAGATTGAAGAGGCTTATGCAGATATAACTGGCAAAGTGCCTATGATGCCTGACTATGGCACGGGACTATGGCAGAGCAAGTTGCGGTACAGGACACAGGAAGAAGTCCTGAATGTTGCAAGAGAGTACAGGAAACGCAAGCTTCCTCTTTCGGTTATGGTAATTGATTTCTTCCATTGGACAGCACAGGGAGATTTTAAATTCGATCCTGAGTATTGGCCTGATCCTCAGGCAATGGTCGATGAACTTAAGAACATGGGAATCGAGCTTATGGTCTCCGTTTGGCCGACAGTAGAAGAATCGAGTGAAAACTACCGTGAAATGGAGGAAAAAGGGTATTTAATACGGACAGAAATGGGCCCCAGACTGGGAATCAAGAACAAAGATACATACATGGATGCTACCAACCCTGAGGCTAGAAAATATGTCTGGGAGAAATTAAAGAAGAATTACTTTGATAAAGGAATTCATTTGTTTTGGCTGGATGAATGCGAGCCGGAGTTATCAGGATATGAGTATGATAATTATCGCTTCTATCAGGGATCCGACAAGGAAATCGGTAATACATACCCCAAAGACTTCGCAAAGATGGTATACGACGGGCGAAGCAATGAAGGAGAAGATAAGATCGTAAGCCTGGTAAGATGCGCATGGGCTGGGTCTCAAAAGTATGGAGCACTTGTTTGGACAGGTGATGTTGCATCAACTTTCGAATCTCTCAGGAACCAATTGGCAGCAGGTCTTAGTATGGGCCTTTCAGGAATGCCATGGTGGACGACTGATATAGGTGGTTTTCATGGCGGAGATGTAAGGACAGACTCATTCAGGGAATGTTTTGTACGATGGTTTGAGTTTGGCACTTTCTGCCCGGTCATGAGAATGCATGGTTTCAGGCAGCCACTGGTCATCTCAGAAACAGGCAAAACATTTGTTCCCGGAGATGCAGACAGCTGGAAATACACAAGCGGATCTCCAAATGAAGTATGGTCGTTCGGAGATGATATATATGAAATCTGTAAATACTATTTGAATATCAGAGATAATATGCGGCCATATATTATGGAACAGATGGAGAAGGCCCATGACGATGGAACTCCAGTAATGAGACCGTTGTTCTATGATTATCCGAATGACAAAGAAACATGGGCAATTGAGGATGAGTACATGTTAGGACCTGATGTACTTGTAGCACCGGTTTTATACGCAGGGAAAACAGAGCGTGAAGTGTATTTGCCGGATGGAGAGTGGGTAGATTTGCACACCGGACAAGGTGAGAGCGGTAATCAGACACTGATAAGCAGAGCTGACCTGCAGACAATTCCGGTCTATATAAAAAAACAAAAATATTGCAATTTTAGTTTTTCACACAAGGAGGGGTGATTGATGAACACATTTGGTGTAATCAACTGGATCGTTTTGATATGTTATTTTGGTGCCATGTTGTTTCTTGGCACGAAAGTAGGCAAGAGCAACAGCAGTACGGAGTCGTATTTCCTCGGAGGTAGAAAGATCCCGTGGTGGGCAATAGGCCTTTCAGTCATGGCAACTCAGTGTTCGGCTGTTTCGTTTATAGGAATGCCAGGGTGGGGCTACACAAGTGGACTTCACAGACTTACATTTACTTTTCAGTTTCCTTTGGTAATAGCAATTCTTATAACAACGTTTGTGCCTTTTTTTTACAACACAAAAGTCGTTTCTATTTATGAGTACCTTGGAAAGCGCTTCGGCCAGAAGTCGCGCGGACTTATGGCTTTCATCTTCCTTCTTTCAAGAGGGCTGCAGACAGCTGTCGTATTGTATGCTCCGGCATTGGCACTTTCAATGATCACGGGCGTTGACACCAAAACAGCAATACTGCTGATGGGAGTTATAGCAATAGCGTATACAGTATTTGGTGGAATATCCGCAGTAATATGGACCGATGTAGCGCAAATGGTCATCATATGGTTTGGTGTTATCCTGGCTATAGCTATTCCTGTATTCAATGCCGGAGGACTTGGAACGGTAATATCAAATGCTGCTGCCAATAATCTGCTGACAGGTTTTGATTTTTCATTCAATCTTACGGATTCATATACATTCTGGGGCGGACTTCTTGGCTCAGGATTCCTCTATCTAACTTATATTGGTCTTGATCAGAGCCAGATCCAGAGAGTTCTCACTGCGAAATCTATCCGCGAGTCAAAACTGTCCATGGCTCTTGCAGGATTCATTGTTCCTATTCAGACATTCTTGTTCATGTTTGCAGGTATTTGCCTTTATACCGCATTTGGCGGACAGGTATTCGAAAAGTCGGATTATGTGATGCTTAACTTCATAACACAGTATCTCCCTGTAGGAATAGCAGGACTAGTGACAGCAGGTGTGTTTGCAGCGGGAATGTCAAGTCTTGATTCGGCTCTGAATTCGCTGTCAACGGTTTCAATAACTGATTTCTATAAGAAGATCAATCCAAATGCAGATGATAATAAGTGCCTCAAGGTATCAAGGGTCATGACATTATTATGGGGAGTGTTTGCAGTTGTAATTGCTCTGCTTCTTGGAAATCTCAGTTCTGTATTGGATGTAATAAATACTATTGGACCTTTGTTCTATCCATGCATGCTCAGCGCGTTTACTCTTGCTGTGTTCTGCAAGAAGGCGAATGAAAAGGGGTGCATTTCAGCAATCATTGCAGGACTTGGAATTGACCTTTATATGCATTTCTGCACATCGATAGGGTCATTATGGTGGTGCTTCTTTGGATTCCTGTTTGCGTTTGCTGTTGGTTATATTGTCAGTCTTCTTACTAACAAGAACAAAGAAACAAGTAATGCGCTCTCAGGTTTCTCATTTGAAACTGCAACAGGAAGTGACCTGACAATAGACCATGTTGTAAAACTTGCAGCAGCAGGCAAGATTCAGGAAAAGGATCAGTATGGCTATTATGTGATCCCTGGAAAGATTGATAAGATAAGCTACGCATTGATCGCTTTCTTCATTGTTCAGTGCATATTGATTTCGTTGATATGATAAGCGAGGCTTGATATGGAAATTTACGCACTGGAAAAGATGAATAGAACAAAAGCTGCACGAGATGTTCTTGCTGCATTCCTCCGTTCAACGATTGCGACCTTAAGATATGGACATACAGTGATTTATGAAGGAGAAGAATTCTATGTGCCATATATGAGGAATACATATAAGATCAGCGAGAATGGAGAAAGCGCAACATTTCTCGTCAATAAACTCAGTATGGATGTAATGATTTATGGAAGCAGCCAGCAGTCATTAGTTCAGCTGAATCCACTTGATATGGATGAGGAGTTTATTATAGACGGTGGATACAACGATGCAGATATAAACCTGGAAATAGAAAAAAAGATGCATCTTGATAAACGGATGCGTAAAACAATTACCAGATTCAAGCCACAACTTATTGACAGTTCAATAGTATATGTCAGAGAACCGATATTTTACGTAAAGGGAAGGGACACATACGTATTTGCAGTGGATTCCCTGGCCGATAAAGTAGATTTCCAGAGTATTATTTTCATTAAGCAGAGGATTGCTGAGAATTATCTTAATAAGCAGAAGCTTTCATGCGCTGATTGCGGGTAAATATCGGTACACACTTTGCTTATAATATGTTTTGCATGATCCAGAACTTGTAATAGCGGAAACCACAAACAATGTGATTTCCGCTATTGTGTTATCATGAAGGCAAGGAGCGTTGCAAACGTAAGGACTGTAGGCCGGATCGCCGGTGACTGCGGGGTGAATTACTGCCTGGAAGTGCTCAATCGTTTTGAGGGATATCTTCTTAATACCTGTGAGGAATGTAAGAGTTTTGTTGAAGAAGTAGATATGCCTGCAGTGAAGATCATGCTGGACACTTTCCACATGAACATAGAGGAAGATGACATGTTCGCGGCTATCAGGCTTGCCGGAAACAGACTTGGACATTTCCATGTAGGTGAGAACAACAGGCGCGTCCCGGGAAAAGGAGGCCTTGACTGGTATCGCATCGGAGAAGCATTGAG
>Ga0172377_10002627_pt1 | contig 18408 bp, 13 predicted proteins | sample Pumphouse3metaG_FD_119749 | JGI IMG/M metagenome (GOLD analysis project Ga0172377, IMG submission 119749) | Leachate microbial communities from a municipal landfill in Southern Ontario, Canada - Pumphouse #3 metaG | ecosystem: Engineered > Solid waste > Landfill > Unclassified | place: Canada...
CCCTTTTTTTATTTCTTGTCTTCCGCCTTACTGAGGATGTCTTCCACCTCTTCTTTGGTATAGGTGTATTTCTTTCCGCAGAATCCGCAAGTCATCTCCACTGGCTTGTTCTCCGAAAGCATCGAGATAAGCTCGTTTTTCCCAAGGGATTGCAGGATTTTCTTTCCTCTCTCCCTATTGCAGTCGCAATAGAAACGGACCGGCGCACGGTGAGTCTCTTTCTGGTCGAAGCCTTTGAGAAGCTGGTCCAGGATATCATCCGGCCCTTCTCCTAGCCGTAAATGATCTGTCACATTTCCAAAGGCGGCGATGTTCTCTTCCAGCTTCCGGACCACTTCCTCTTTCGGAAACGGCATCAGCTGCAGAAGAAAGCCTCCGCTTTCCAGGGCCTTTCCTTCCGGCGTAACTAAAACTCCCAGTCCGACAGAGGAAGGAAGCTGTTCGCTCTGGGCATAGTAGTAGGTAAGGTCATCCGCTATTTCCCCGGAATGGAGAGCAATCGTGGAATTATAGTTGTCCTTCATTCCCTGGTCCTTGATAACAGTCAAAGTCCCTTTTCCGATGCCTCCGGCAACATTGAGATGTCCGTTTGCTTCGTTGGGAAGATAGACGGAACTGTTGGAGCAATACCCCTTGACATTTCCGGAGTTGTCTCCGGTTGCAAGGATCTTCCCGAGAGGTCCGTTGCCTTCGATCATCAGCGTCAGGGCATCCGTCTTGTTCCGTAGCAGATCCGACATCATAAGGCATCCGGACATCAGCCTTCCGAGGGCAGCTGTCGCAATCGGAGAAGAATCATGAAGCTGTCTTGCCGTCTCCGCTACGCCTCTAGTCGAACAGGCTATGGCAATCACTTCTCCGTTAGCAGCAAGCCGGCGGACCAGTTCATCCTTCTTTTCCATTTTCTTATCCTCCCTGAGACTCCTATTATAGCTAGAAAGAGGGGAAAGTTTCTCCTGCTTCTTCTTTTCCTATGATAATATGTTGTCGGCAGGCTGTCCTGCCGTAAAGGAGATGGATTATGGGAAAACTATTGAAGAGAATACTCATTCCTGTCGGAATCGTCGTGGTTCTAGTAGGCGGCGCCTATTTCCTTCTTTCTTCCGGAAATACCGTTCCGGCAACGGATGGAACCTTGACTATCAACAGCGATGAAATCCAGAAGAGGTTGATCCACGGGATGGCGGATACGAAGAAAAACGGTCAGATTTCCCTCTCCCTTACGGAAGAAGACCTGAACAAAGCCCTTAACGGAGTCCTGGCTGCGCTTCCAAGCGATGCCAAGGGCAAAATAAAAGGCGCCCATGTCGACATCACGGACAGCTCCTATGATTTCGCCGTGGATATCGAGGTCCCCATGTTCAAGACGGAAATCGTCCTTGTCACGGATCTTGTCGACAACATCAACACGGACGACCCTCTCCAGGGCAGCTATGAATTCGACATCAAGGAAGCAAAGGTTGGAAGACTAGGGCATCTGGAAACGATTGCTTTCAGTATCCTTGGAGGATTCCTGAACAACGATTCCATTTCCTCTTCCTTTTCCTCGTCCGGCATCCATGTCACTCCGGACCTTTCCGGAAGAAAGATCCTCTATACAAAAGCAAACCTCCTTGCGGATCTCAAGACGATGCTTTCAAGCGGTGATTCCGACTCTTCCTTAGCTGTCGGATTCCTTAACCAGACAGTCGAATCCAATCTCCTGAAGGCTTCCTTCCATGAGACGGATTCCCTGAAGGTCGTAGCCGACCTTACCAGCATGAAGACCAATGCCGATTACTGCGAGGAAGGAAAGGCTTCTACCTTAGACATTCCCGCTTTCAGGGACAAGGTCGCTTCCTTGATGAATGCCGGAATATTCGATATCTCCAAGTCCAATGCTGCCACCATGATGAATTATCTCCTCAAAGGTTATGCTTCTCTTTCCGACAGCGAGAAAACGTTCATCTCCCCTTTGGATCTAAGCTCCGTCGGAATTACAAATAACGAGACTTACAAGGGAGCACGTCCTTCCGAAAGCGAGACTGTGAAGAAAGCACTGGGAGAAGGTTTCCTTTCCGTAGCAAGTGAAATAGCCGCCCATCCAAGCCAGGACAAGATCAACCTCTTCCGCTTAGGCGAGGATACGATCTCCGGAACGCTATTAGAAAGCAACGTCTTCGGTACCAGCAGTGTCCTCTACACCAAGGAAGAAGACAACACCTATACCTTAGCTACCATATCCCTTACGAATGCCTATACGGAGATACTGTCGGAGAAGATGGCCGTCAATCTGGAGCTTTCCGTCAACGGCTATCCCGTTACCTTGGTCCTGGTCATGAAGGCAAACGACCTGGACAACCTGAAAGTCACTTTCCAGGTCCAGGATATCTACGGAGGAAGTATCCTAGCCAAGGAGGAGCTGAAGAGTTCCGTCTTCGAGCTTCTTGCTTCTTCTCTCGACGGTTCCAATGGAATGAGTTTCGACAAGGACAAAGGGGAGTTATCCATCGATATGACTTCCTATTACTCCGCCATCCCCGGTCTTTCCACGGTTGCCAAAGCCGATCACTTCCACCTATCCTCGAACGGAGACAAGCTAGTGGATGACGGTTACCTGCAGGTCTACTATTCCCTGTCGTAACTGAAAAGCTCTCGGTCGCCCGAGAGCTTTTCTGTTATGCCTGTTTCTTCTCGACAAGCGGAAGGTCCGTCTTTTTCCTGTAGAAGAGGAAGAAGGAAAGGGCAAGCGGAATCAATCCGAAGAGATAGCCGAACGACACATCGCTGATGTAGTGGGAACCGCCGAGCATTCTTCCAAATCCGGTCATGAGCATCCAGAGGATGGAAAGAGAGAAGTAGAGGTAGCTTCTCTTCTTGCTGTCCTTGGCTCCGATATCGGAGAACACAAGGCTAGTTAGAGTGAGGAAGCCGAAGGCGGAATGGCCGCTAGGCCAGGATTCCAGATAGTAATGGTCTACATTCTCCAGCCCATCCATATTCCGGGAGAAGAGATACCAGGGACGGAAATAAAGATCCGTATTCCCTCCCATCTCCTCCATGATGGCAAAGTACCTAGGACGGACGACAATGCTCTTGCAGAGGAAGGTGAAGACCAGGACAGCGACTCCGGCAACGGCGATGAGAGATCCCTTCCTGGCAAAGGTCTTCGTATCGTACTTTCTAAGGAACAGCCAGAAGAGGACATTCGTAGCGGCGATTACCGGGATTCCGATAAGTGCGCTGTAGATGGTTCCATGGTTTATCGTGATTGCCCGGTGGAAGGCTTCATATCCCCAGACGGCTCCGACAAATGCCGTCACTCCGAAGAGAAGCAGGTAAGCATACAAGGAATGGTTCTTCAGGTTTGTCTGATCTTTGAAATAAAGGAAGAAGAAGACGGCACCGGAGCCTAGCAAGGCAGCCGGCGGAAGGCTTCCGAAGAATTCGATGAACTGGGAATACCAGTTGGTATGGGAATGATAGATTGCCTGTTCGATAGGAAGATCCGCAAAGGTTCCGACAAGGATTCCGATAAGGATCAGGAAGCCTAGGATAATCGCCTGCAACGGATATAAGCCGCCAAATCGCTTTTTCATGTTTGTTTTCCCCAACCTTAAAAGAATAGCACAACAAGGAGAGAAAAAGGAGACCGGACAGAGTCTCCTTCTTCCCTCCTTTTCTTTAGCCAAGCAGGAAATCAGCAATATCCTGGATTACTTCGTCTTTCTTGTCTTCGTTCAGGATCTCGTGGCGCATATTGGGATAAATCTTGCTCCTGACTTTGCTGACCCCCAGTTTCCGGTACATCTTCTCCAGAGACAGAGCACCTTTCCCCATCGCTCCTACAGGATCGTCTTTTCCGGAAAGGATATAGATGTTCTCTTTCCCGGAAACAAGCTTCCGTCTCTTTTTGGTATACATCTTCTTCATTCCGCCCATCATCTCATAGAAGAAACCATGGGTGTTGTAGTGCCCGCAATACGGATCAGCCATATAGGCCTCGACGTTCTTTTCGTTATGGCTAAGCCAGTCGAACTCCGTCCTGGCATTCCGGACGGACTTCTGATAAGGATAGAAGGAGAGGAAACCCATAAGCTTATCCTGCTTCTCCCAATTCTTCTTTCCGGTACGGAGATGGGAAATAAAGCAACCCAGACGGATAGAAAAGGCGTTGTTCCTTCCGTTGCTTCCGCAGAGGATGACCTTCTTCACCGTATCGGGATGTTCCTCCAAATATGCCTGTACCAGGAAGCTTCCATAGGAGTGCCCCATAAGATAGACGGGAAGCCCGGACTTCTTAGCCAAAAGAACAGTCTGGTAAAGTCCCTCCACTTCCATCCCAAAACCATTCCGGGGCATGATCTCCTGTTCTTCCACGGACCGGGCATTGAGTCCCTGGCCGAAATGATCTAGGACATAGACTGTGATTCCTTTGTGGTTCAAAGCTTCGGCAAAGGAGTCGTACCTGCTGGAGTGTTCGTCCATCCCCGTGAAGCAGACAAGATTTCCGATTGGCTTCTCCGCCTGATAGAGCTTTCCTTTTAGGAGATAGCTCTCGCCGGCATCAACCTGAAAAACGGGCATTGTTCTTTTCCTTCCTTGTTCAGGAATAGCATAACATGCCGAAAGTAGCTTAGAAAACACATTTGGAAAAAGAATAGCTGAAAAATAGCTTTTCGGTTTTAGAAAAAAGCAGAAAAAAAGAAAGCCTTTTCTAGGGTTGCCCTTTTTCTTATCTCCTGACGTGTTAAAATCAAGGGAGCTGTTTTTCTTCCACAGTACCGAGAAGCAGAAAGGAAATGAACATGGATTTTGACATCGCCATAATCGGTGCCGGTATTACCGGGGCAAGTCTTGCCTTTGCACTTTCGAAATATGATCTGAAGATCGTTCTCCTGGACGGGGAGAACGATGTTTCCATGAAGACGACCAAAGCCAACTCCGGCATCATCCATGCCGGTTATGATCCGCTCCCCGGAACCAGGATGGCCCGCTTCAACCTGGAAGGAAGCAAGATCATCCATGATCTTGCCCCGAAACTTGGATTCCATTATAAGCAGATAGGTTCCCTCGTTATCGGGAAGAGCGAAGAAGACCATAGCCGGATCAATGCTCTTTTCCTAAGGGGAAGGCAGAACGGAGTGGAAGGTTTAAGCATTCTGAAGACGGAAGACGAAGTAAGGAAGATGGAGCCCCGTATTGCTCCTGGAATCGACTACGCTCTCTATGCACCTTCGGCCGCCATCGTCTCCCCGTGGGAACTATGCCTTTCCTTGGCAGAAACGGCAGTCCTGAACGGAGTCCGGTTTGTCGGTGACTGCAAAGTCAGCGGCATCCAGAAATACGAAGACGGTTTCTCCCTAAAGACCTCCCAGGGAGTCATCACGGCTTCCTATGTCCTGAATGCTGCCGGAGTCAAAGCCGATGAAATCTACAGGATGGTTCTCCAGGATAGGGAAAACGAATCCTTTACGGTTCTTCCTGTAAAGGGGGAATATTTCCTTATGGATAAAGATCTAGGCGGTCTGGCAAGACACGTTATCTTCCAGACGCCGACCAAGGCCGGCAAGGGAGTCCTTGTTTCTCCTACCGTGCATGGAAATCTTCTGGTCGGTCCGAATGCGGATTCTTCCTGCAGCAAGGAAGATGTCGGAACCTCCTTGAAGGCACTCTCCTTCATCGGAGAAGCAAGCAGAAAGACGATGGAGAACATTCCTTTCTACCAGAAGAACATCAGGAATTTTGCCGGAATCCGGGCAACCCTGAAGGACCAGGACGATTTCCTTATCGAGGAAAGCCCGATCGTAAAGCACTTCTTCAATTTCGCCGGCATCAAGTCTCCGGGCCTCTCCTCCGGTCCGGCTATCGGACTGGAAGGTGTAAGGCTATTAGATAAAGCCGGTCTTCCTCTCCATGAAAAGAAGAATTTCCGTTACTACCATCTTCCGAAGTTCTTCAAGGAGATGACGGAAGAGGAAAAGATAGATATCATTTCCCAGAATCCGGATTACGGCCAGATCATATGCCGCTGCGAGACGGTCACAAAGGGGGAGATACTGGAAAGCCTGAAAGGCCCTATCCCTGCCCGTTCCATCGACGGAGTAAAAAGAAGGACGAATGCCGGGATGGGAAGATGCCAGTCCAGTTTCTGCGGTCCGAAGGTCTTCGGCCTGATCCAGGAAACATTCCATCTCCCTTATGACAGGGTCAATCAGGACAAGACCGGAAGCCAGGTCGTCCTTTCGAAGACAAAGGAGGAAAAGTAGTTATGGAGATTGAGAACCACGACCTTCTGATTATAGGCGGAGGCCCGGCAGGGCTCGCCGCCGCATACGGCGCCTACCAGAACGGGATAAGGGATATCCTGATTCTGGAAAGAGAAGAAAGAACGGGCGGAATCCTCAACCAGTGCATCCACAACGGTTTCGGTTTGGAACGCTTCAAGGAGGAACTCACCGGTCCGGAATATGCGGCGCGTTATGAGGCTCTCCTGAAACCTACCAGTGTCGTAATCCAAACCGGAACCATGGTAATCGATCTATCGAAAGACCATATCGTGACGGCTATTTCGTCCCAAAAGGGTTACCAGAAGTTCTACGGGAAAGCAATCATCCTTGCCATGGGCTGCAGGGAAAGACCGCGGGGAGCGATCCTTACCCCCGGGACAAGAGTCGGAGGCATCTATACCGCAGGTGCGGCCCAGTACTACTGCAACATCGACGGGTATCTCGTCGGAAAGAGGATTGTGATCCTGGGTTCCGGAGACATCGGCCTCATCATGGCAAGAAGACTGACCCTGGAAGGGGCGAAAGTCCTTGCCGACGTCGAGATCTGCCCGTATTCCAACGGCCTTGCCCGGAATGTGGAGCAGTGCCTGAACGATTACCATATCCCTCTCTATCTTTCCTATACCGTCACGGAAGTAAAGCCGGACGAAAGCGGGAAAAGAGTAGGAAGCGTAACTATAAGCAAGGTAGACAGCAACAAAGTTCCTATTCCGGGGACGGAAATCACTTTCGACTGCGATACCCTGCTTCTTTCCGTCGGACTCATCCCGGAGAACGAACTGACGAAGAAGGCCGGCATCGGTCTTGATCCTAGGACAAAGGGAGCGGTAGTGACCGAAAACAGCGAAACGGACAACCCCGGAATCTTTGCCTGCGGAAACGTCCTCGAGGTCTATGACCTCGTGGACTACGTTTCCAAAGGCGGGGAAAAGGCAGGGAAGATGGCTGCCCTCTATCTGAAGGAAGGAGAGAAGAAATCGCCTCTTGTCCGTCTTCTTCCCGGAGCCGGCATCTCTTCCCTCTGCCCGCAGTTCTTAAGGAAGGAAGAGACAAGGGACGGAGCGGACTGCTTCTTCCGCATCCGGGAGCCGAAAAGAAATATCCGGATTGCCCTGGCGAAGAACGGAAAAACCTTCTCCAGTCTTCCTCAGGCCCGGGTCGTTCCTTCCAGGATGATGCAGATACATCTCTCCAAGGAAGATATCCAGGACTGCAGCGAGATTACCTTATCCGTAGAGGAGCAAACCAAAAATGAGTGAGAAAAGAGAGTTAGTCTGCATCAACTGCCCTAGGGGATGCGAACTTGTCTCCGAATACGAGAAAGGGGAGAAGAACCCGGACAAGGTGAAGGTCACCGGTAATTTCTGCCCTCGCGGAAGAGAGTACGGAAGGAACGAAGTCACCCATCCCCTTAGGATCGTGACTTCGACTGCCGTTGTCCAGAACGGCGTCTTAAGAAGAGTCAGCGTAAAGACAACTATGCCGGTTCCCAAGGAAAGCATCTTTTCCGTCATGCAGGAGATCAACTCCCTCCGCCTTACGGCTCCGGTCCATATCGGAGACATCCTGATCTCCCAGGTCCTCGGCCTTTCTGCCGATGTCGTCGCAACCAAGAACGTGGAGGCCCTGAAAGATGGAAAAGAAAAGCACTAGGAAGAAGTACATCGTTGCCCTTGACCAGGGAACCACTTCCTCGAGAGCAGTCCTTTTCAGCGAAGAGGGAGAAGTCATCTCCGTCGTCCAGAAGGAATTCAAGCAGATCTTCCCTCACCCCGGATGGGTAGAGCATGATCCGATGGAAATCTACGCCTCCCAGTATTCCGTTCTTTTTGAACTGATTGCCCAGTGCGGAATCTCCGCTTCCGATATCCTTTCTATCGGCATATCCAACCAAAGAGAAACCACGATCGTCTGGGACAAGACGACAGGGAAGCCTATTTATAACGCCATCGTCTGGCAATGCCGGAGGACTGCCGATATCGTCGAGCAGATGCGGAAAGACAATATGGGAAAAACCATCCAAGAGAAAACAGGATTAGTCCTGGATGCCTATTTCTCAGCCACGAAGATCAAATGGATCCTGGATAACGTTGTAGGGGCAAGGGAAAAAGCCAGAAAAGGAGATCTTCTTTTCGGTACGGTCGATACCTGGCTTTTATGGAAGCTGACTAACGGGAAGGTCTTCCTGACGGATTATACGAATGCCTCCAGAACCATGCTCTTCAATATCCATACCTTGTGCTGGGACAAGGACCTGCTCAACTATTTCGGAATTCCCCTTTCCATGCTCCCCAAAGTGCAGAAGAGCGCCTCCGTCTTCGGAAGCGTCGATATCCAGGGGACAAGGATTCCGCTTGCCGGAATCAGCGGCGACCAGCAGGCCGCTCTCTTCGGACAGGCCTGCTTCGAGAAGGGAGAAGCCAAGACGACGTACGGAACCGGCTGCTTCCTTCTTGCCAACACCGGGGACAAGGCAATCCTTTCCAGGCACGGACTAGTGACTACTCTTGCGGCCAGCGAGGGAAAAGACGGAAGGCCGGACTATGCCTTGGAAGGTTCCGTCTTCGTCGGTGGAGCCGTTATCCAGTGGCTGAGGGACCAGATGCGTTTTTTGGTCGATGCTTCGGACAGCGAGTACTTCGCTTCCAAAGCCGAGGATAACGGAGGCGTATACCTGGTTCCGGCATTTACAGGGCTTGGTGCTCCGTACTGGGACATGTATGCCCGGGGGTCCATCTTCGGACTGACAAGAGGAACGACAAGAAACCAGATCATTAGGGCAGGACTGGAGAGCATCTCCTACCAGGTCACGGACCTCAAGACGGCCATGGAGGAGGATTTAGGAGAAAAGCTCTGCTCCTTCAAGGCAGACGGAGGAGCCAGCGCCAACAATTTCCTGATGCAGTTCCAGAGCGATATCGCCAACCTGGAAGTTATCCGGAACAAGACGAAGGAAACGACGGCGGAAGGGATCTATTATCTCTCCGGTCTTGCCATCGGAAAGATCCCCTCCCTTGCTTATATCCGGAAGAAGGAGAAGCACGACCGTTCCTTCCTCCCGGAGATGTCTGACGAAGAAAGGGAAAAGAAACTGAAGAAGTGGCATAAGGCCGTATCCTTATCGATGGGATGGGCAAAGGAAGACTGAGAATGCCGGGCCTAAGCCCGGCTTTTCTCTTTTCCTCCGACAGGGTGTTGGTTTCTGGAGGGCTTAAATATGCCTTTTTTCCGTTATAATAGACAGCAGTTTTGATTTCCCGGAAGGAGGAAACACACCATGGATCAGTACCATCCTCAGAAAGACGACCTCCGGTTCTACAGGGAACCTTTCCAGGCACAGGTAATAGACGGCAACATCGACCTCCATGCTTTCTTCAAGGTCTTCGAGAAGGCAATGATGGGTCAGCTGAAGAACTTCTCTCTGGAACCGAACGAGGAATTCGTCTATGTAATCCTTAGGGGCGAGATGAAGGTTCTTGCTCCTATCCTAGAAGGAGAAGACTGCACCCTTGTCACTTTCCCGCTCTACCCGCAAGCCTTGGAGCTCTACCGGGAAGCCTATGTCCTGAACAGCAAAGGCGAACCGGTAATCATTCTCCATACCCTCTGGGTTCTCGTCAATCCGAAGACCAGGAGGATCATGCCTAGCAAGCCTCTCCTTGCTTTCTTCTCCCGGTATCCCTTCGTCAAGGAACTGACTCCTCTCCTCTTTGGAAGACTGAAACGGATGGAGGAACCGGAAGAGAAGAATCCTGTTTCTTCCTACACCGTTCCCCTCTCCGATATCGATGCCAACAAGCATATGAACAACACCTGCTACCTCCGAGTCAGCCAGTCCATGGGAATGAAACCCTTTTCGAGACTCCTCTTCGAATTCGAAAAGGAGTGCTATCTCAACGAAAAGCTCTCCCTGGAGAAGAGGGAAGAAGAGGACAAGGATACTTATGTCCTTCGGAAGGAGGACGGAAGCCTGTCTTTCCTGCTTTCTGCTTTCCACTGAATCCTATTCCTTATATAGATAAAGAAGAAGAAGACCAAAAAAGGCAGGCGTTTCCTCAAGAAGCGCCTGCCTTTTCGTCTCTCTTTTTCTTGCTCTACCTTTTTGGGGTAGGAATTATATTCTAGCACAGGTAGGGTGTAAAAAATAAGACTTGTAGTTTTGCCCGGGAATAGTAGAATCTTCTTATTGTTTTTTTGGGAAACCTAGGTGGAATCGGAAAGCAATCGCGGAGGGTAAGCTATGGAAAAAACGGAAGAAGCGAAGACGAAGAAGGAAGACAAGCAGTTTGATGTCGTTGCCGACTTCGGTATTGATGTCTTCAACAAGGAAGCGATGAAGAAGTATCTTCCCGCTAAGATCTATCAGTCTCTGCAGAAGACCATCGAGGATGATACGAATCTGGATCCGGAAATCGCCGATGACGTTGCCAAGGGCATGAAGGACTGGGCGCTTTCCAAAGGTGCCACCCATTACACCCACTGGTTCGAACCTCTCAACGGACTGACTGCCGAAAAACACGACTCCTTTATCACCGCTCCGGACAAGGAAGGCCATGTCCTTATGGAGTTCTCCGGCAAGGAACTCGTCAAGGGTGAACCGGATGCTTCCAGTTTCCCTTCCGGCGGACTGAGAGCCACTTTCGAAGCCAGAGGCTATACGGCCTGGGACTGCACTTCCCCGGCGTTCGTCATCCATGACGAATACGGAGCCTGCCTCTACATCCCGACTGCTTTCTGCTCCTACACCGGCGAAGCCCTAGATGAGAAGACTCCTCTCCTCAGAAGCATGGACTACCTGAGCGATGAAGCTCTCCGTGTCCTCCGCCTCTTCGGAGATACCAAGACCAAGAGAGTCACGACGGCAGTCGGTAGCGAACAGGAATACTTCCTGCTCGATATCGATGCCTTCGAGAAGAGAAAGGATCTGGTCTATACCGGACGCACCCTCTTCGGCGCACCGGCCCCGAAGGGCCAGGAGCTCGATGACCATTACTTCGGCCCAATCCGCGACAAGATCGTCGGATTCATGTCGGAAGTCAACCGTGTCCTCTGGAGACTCGGCATCCCTGCCAAGACCGAGCACAACGAAGTCGCTCCTTCCCAGCATGAGCTCGCCAACATCTATTCCATCGTCAATGTAGCCTCCGATCAGAACCAGATCGTCATGCAGATCCTGAAGAGAGTCGCCAAGAAGCACGGCTTTATCTGCCTGCTTACCGAAAAGCCGTTCGACGGCATCAACGGAAGCGGCAAGCATAACAACTGGTCCATCAACAAGGACGGCGAAGAGAATCTTCTCAAGCCTGGAACGGATCCTATCTCCAACACCCAGTTCCTGGTCTTCCTGACGGCTATCATCAAGGGTGCCGATGAATTCGGCGGACTGCTCCGCGAAAGCGTTGCTTCCTACAACAACGACTTCCGTCTCGGAGCCAATGAGGCCCCGCCGGCTATCTTCTCCGTATTCCTCGGAGAGGATCTCCAGAACGTCGTCGATGAGATCATCGACCCGAAGAATTCCAAGAAGGCAGAGAAGAAAGGCTTGCTTGTCACCGGAGCCAAGACTCTTCCTTCCATCAGCAAGGATTCCACGGACCGCAACAGGACTTCTCCTTTTGCCTTCACCGGCAATAGGTTCGAGTTCCGTATGGTCGGAAGCCAGGAGAACCTTGCCAAGCCGAATGCCAGCCTGAATACCATCGTCGGATACGAACTCGGACAGTTTGCCGATGAGATCGAGAAGGCTTCCGACAAGGATCTGGCCATCAAGAACTGGATCCGGAAGAACCTGACCGATCACAGCAGAGTCATCTTCGAAGGCGACGGCTATTCCCAGAACTGGCTTGCCGAAGCCGAGAAGAGAGGACTTCCGAATCTGAAGGATACCCTTCAGGCAACGGATGTCCTGAAGACGGAGAAGGTTCAGGATCTCTTTGCCAAGACGAATGTCCTGACCAAGTCCGAACTTGCTTCCCGAACGGAAGTCAAGTACGAGAACTATTCCCATTCCGCCATCATCGATGCCAAGACGATGTCCCATATGGCCCACAAGCTCTATCTGCCTTCTTCCCTGAAGTATGCCGGAGAGCTTGCCAAGGAAGAAAAAGACTTCCAGGCCTGCGGCGGATTTGCTCCTAAGGCCCTCATCGACCTCAAGAGCAGCATCGTCAAGAAGATCGAAGAAGCAGCCAATGCCCTTGCCGTTCTCGATGCCTGCATCGAGAAGTGCAATTCCTATAAGGGAAGAGATCTTGCTGTCTACTGCGAGACCAAGCTGATTCCGGTCATGCACGACTTACGGAAACCGGTCGACGAACTGGAGCTCCTTGTCAGCAAATCGGAATGGCCGGTCCCGTCCTACGGAGATCTGCTCTTCCATATCGTCTAACCTTGGCCCGGTTTATGCCGGGCTTTTCTTTTCCCGGCGGAAAAGATAAAATCATACAAGATACGGATGAAAAAGGGGAACAAAACATGAATCCATGGAAAGACGTTGATGAATCGAGAATAAAGCCGGAGGATTTCGTTACCTATATCGAGATTTCCAAAGGCGGCCATAACAAATACGAACTGGACAAGGATACCGGTCTGTTGAAGCTGGACCGTATTCTCTATACAGCCACCCACTATCCTCAGAACTACGGCTTCATCCCAAGGACCCTTGCCGATGACGGGGACCCTTTGGATGTTCTGCTTATCATGAGCGAACCGGTGGTCTCGGGATGCCTTGTCGAAGCCCGTCCTATCGGCATGATCGATATGTACGATCAGGGAAAGAGGGACTGCAAGATCCTTGCCATCTGCCCGCAGGATCCTTTCTACAACAACATCTATGATATCTCCCAGCTTCCTTCCCACCTCGGAGACGAGATCCAGCATTTCTTCGAAGTCTACAAATCCCTGGAAGGGAAGTCGACTCAGGTCCCTGCCCCGCAGGGAAGGGAAGCCGCCGTCAAGGTCATCACGGAAAATATCGAAGACTTCAAGAAAGCCTATCCGAAACAGAAGTAGTGCAAGTCTACGGCAAGGATTCCTTGCCGTTTTCTTTTTCCTGCCTTTCCTCTCTTTGGAATTAAGAGCCTAGCCATGCTTTGGTATGTTAGAATTATCAGGAAATGAAAAGCAATCGGTTTCTTCGGCTTGTTAAGCGCACGTTTCCTCTTTCCGGGGACATCAACGATACCGTCGGACGGGTTTTCTGCTACACGATGGAATTCCTTCTTTCTTTCCTTCTTCTTTTCTTCCTCAACGATGTCGCCCTAGGAATCCAGACAACCGGAAAAGACTACTCGGCCTCTATAGATCAGGTTGCGCTAAGGCCTAGCGACAGTACCCTTAAGACCATGGAGGAAGTAGACAGTCCCTTTACGATCACCCCCGAAATGGAAGCCGGATTTGTTTCCGATCCGGATTCCGGAATCTTGGAAGACTCCAGCTACAATTCCTCCTACAGAACCATTACCGAAAACGGAAAGACAAAGACTGTATATTGCAAAGACTCCATTCAAAATTCCGATTTCGGAATAGATATTCCTCTTTCCAACTTCTCTTATTTTGATAAAGACAGCAGTAATATCGTTATTTCGGATTTCAATCTTGCCGATATCGAGGCGTATAGATCTCTTACTTCCCTGAAGGATAGTCTCTCTTCTATCTCCCTTAAGGACAAAGAGGTCCTACTGGATTCCTCGTTCCTAGAAGAACTAGGGGGAGAAGAAAAGAAGGATTCCCTTATCGGAACCACATTCCGGATTCCTCTTGCCTCTAGCGACCTTTCCCCTTCTTCCTATGTCGCCAAGGACTCCTACAGGACCTATACCATAAAAGGGTTCCTTCCCAGGACCGGATACAGGATCGGTTTTGCAAACCCCGATACTGCCTTCTCCTTCAGGATGGTTGCATCCTGGGCTCACAGCTATCTCTATCCTTTTGCAAAGCTTCCGGATCTTTCCGGATACGATCTGGTAGATGCCAAGGATATCCTGGAAACGGAATACCGTTTCCAGACTGATTCCGGAGAAGAGACGAGCCTCTCCTCTCTTCTTGCTTCCTCCTTCCCCGATCGGCCGGTTCCCTTTGCCTTCTCTTCTTCCGCTGCCCGGGAAGACTTCGTTCTTTCCGATGTCCAGGAAGGAATCCAGTATGCCGGCTCTGCTCTTGGGTTTATTCACGGCTATAAGGTCACGAAGGCTGCGGATCCGGACAAGAAAGTCCTGGTCTTCTTCGACCATAGTTCTTCCTTCGAGTATTCCCAGTGGTCTGGAGCATTCCCATCCTACCATGCCTTCCTCTCCACTATCTTCCTGGACAAGCTCTATACGGAAAGCAGGCTTTCCACGGAAGCGGAAGATACCTCTAAGGTATCGGTCCTGGTCCCTTCTTCTCTTCTTTCCCTTGCCGGGAAGGATGGAATCCTTCCGGCAAAAGGAAGCGACGGAGAAAACAATTACTTCAGCAGGATGGCAGGCCTTGATGCCAGCTCCTTCGAGATCAAGGAAACGGACAAGGATTATGTATCCCTGAGCCGGAGAGCCATGGAGAACCTGTTTAGTCTGAAGCAGCAGTCCTTTACCTATTCCTTTACGAAGGAGAATTTCTTTGGCATCCAAAGCGATCTCTACTTGTATAAGGTCGGATGCTTCTTCCTGACTTCTTCGCAGGATAAGACAATCCAGTATTTCCAGTCCCATCCCGAATACGGGATAAAGGCAGTTGCTGTTCCTTCCCTTTATACTACCTATTTCCGGATCTGCGGGCTGAAGCTCAGGGGTTCCGGACTGATCTTCCTGCTCTGCTTCGTGATTTATCTCCTTGCCACAATCCTCGGGGAAAGATGGCGGGGGAAAGAAGAAGCGAAAGGCTGCTACCAGGAAGAAGAAAACAGTTTTTCTTCTTCCCTGCTTTTCTCATTACTGAGAATCGCTTTTTTCCTATTAATACCGCTTCTAGGGATCTCCTTCCCCATCCTAATAGGCATGAAAACATACTATCTGGGATTATGGATAATCCTCTATTCCGCTGTCTTTTTCCTGCTTCCTTCTGTTATCTATCTGATTTCCTTTTTCTGCTATAGGAAACGGATTGTTGGCAGGCGCTAATTGTTTGCTGACAAAACCCTTTTTGGTGCTTTTCATTATCGTTCCTAAAGTGTATCCTATCTTTTGTAAAGTAAAAGGAGGAAAACCATGAACATCTCTTTGTCTCATGTTACGAAATATTACCAGGACAACGGAAAGTCAAGCAAGGGAATCGAAGACATCTCCCTCTCCTTCGATACCGATTCCTCTTTTGTCGTCCTGACCGGTGAATCCGGATCCGGAAAGACCACCCTCATCCAGGTACTGACAGGACTTCTCGACTACGACGAAGGAGATATCTCCTTCGACGGGAATCCTCTTTCCGGTATGCGGGACGAAGACAGGGAAAAGTTCTACCAGACGAACATCTCCTTCGTCTTCCAGGATTACAACCTGGTGGAATCCTTCACTGCGGAAGAGAACATCATCATTGCTCTTCTCAAGCAGGGGAAGAACACGGTGGAAGCAAAGAAGATTGCCGATGAGAAGCTTGACCTCGTGGGGCTGAAGTCCCAGAAGAGGATGAAGACCTCGAGACTATCCGGAGGCGAAAGGCAGCGGGTAGCTATTGCCCGTTCCCTGGCTCTCGATACGAAAGTCATCGTCTTCGATGAACCGACCGGAAACCTCGATCAGGAGACTTCCAAGCAGATCATCTCCCTGATCCATTCCCTCGTCCCGGGAAGGCTGATCCTCTATGTGACCCACGAATACCAGCAGGTCGCCGATATCGTCACCCGCCATATCGTGCTTGCCGACGGCCATGTCATCGCGGACGAGAAGGTGAATCCGACTGTCCCGGAAGAGAAGGGCAGCGAGACAAAGGAAGAAAGCAAAGAAGGAAAGTTCCGTTTCTCCTCCCTGCTTTATACTTCCTCCCTTTTCTCCTTTAGAAGACCGGGAAGGTTCATTGCTACTCTCCTCATCCTTCTTCTCTCCGTGGCTTCCTGCTTCGGTTTTGCCTGCGGATACAGCGCCATTTTGGCTGTCGGAACCAATTCCGTAGGAGCGGTATACGAAGGGACAAGGGAGGGAACGGAAACCCTGTTCTCCAAGAACTCCATCGAGCAGAAAGATCCGGATACGAAAGATGCCTATGCGGATTACGGGGATCTCCTTGCACGGAATAATTTCTATACCTACGACAGGGAGATTGCTACCGATATATTTTCCGGAAAGACAACCGACACGTATTCCAACTACTGCGCATCTTCCTTTCTCCTCCCTTCCTATGGCGACAGCTATCTTGCCAGTGCCTTTACTCTGAAGAACGAGGTAAGTGCCACCGACGGATCCGATTCCTGCTCCGTCATCCTGTACGGGGACAATGATGTTTCCCATAACAGTAGCTACTCTTTCTACAAGAATCTTCTTGGCAAACCCGTCTCCGTCCTTCCTTTCTCCACTGAATACATGGACTACGAACCCAGCGAGGAAGGAAATATGACTCCTTCCCAGTTCCTTGAAGATGCACCTAAGGCAACCCTTACCAAAATCTACCTCACGACTAATCTGGCCTTCCAATTCCGCCCTGCTGTCCTCTTCTCCAAGGAAGCCATCAGCAAAGAGGAAAGCCTCATCCGGAAGGTCATGTCGGAAGTCCCTACTCTTAGCACCGTCGGCAAGATCGAAGTCGCAGGCGGGGCAAAGAGCTTTTCCATCGCCCAAGGCAATAAGGTCATGGAAGAAGAAAATGCCAACCTGACAGGCTTTATGAAGGCGGAGAACAAGATTCTCCTCTCTTCTTCCTGGAAGAACAGACTGAATGAGCTGACCCTCAAGATCAACGACCAGTTTGCTCTTTCCCTGGATAAGCTTGGCTCGGACGTCTTCGAATACTACGATCCGGATCCTTACGATATCTTCCGGAATGACTACGCCTATGGAATCAGTGGCGATCCTGTCGGAAAGTACCTCATCGACAACAAGCTCTCTGGAAGAATCTACAGCATGGATCCTTCTTCTGCCGTTTCTCTTTCCGATACTTTGACAAAGGATGGTTTCGGTGCCTACAGGATGAGCAAGTACCAGAAGAAGGAATCCACGTATACGGGAATGGGAAATGCCACTTTCGGGGCCCGGATCGGTTTCTTCTTCATGGCTCTCGGGTCTCTGGCATGGATGTTCCTGATCATGTTCCTGCTGAGGATGATCCTGAACAAGTTCTATTACCGGAAAGGCGGAGATGAAACCGTCCTCTCCTATATCGGCTATACAAGGAAGGACATGATGGCCATCAACCTGATGGAGTTCCTCACAATCGTCGTCATCGGAGATGTTCTTCTCTATACCCTGACTTCTATCCTCATTCCGACAGTCCATTCCTTCATGGTCTATGCACCTGTCTTATTCGCACTGGCAATCCTTCTTTCCATCTTCTTCGCTTTCTTCCTGAGCCGTCCGCTGAAGAAGAGGAGGAACAAGTAGTATGATTGAAGCAAAGAACGTATCGAAGACATATAACCCTGGCTCCAGGAAAGAGAACTGCGTCCTGAACAACGCCTCCTTATCCCTCCCGGATACCGGGATGGTCTTCATCGTCGGCAAATCCGGTATCGGAAAATCCACCATCCTCAATGCTATCGGCGGCCTTATTTCCTATGAAGGAGAAATCCTCTACAACGGAAAGAAGGAAGACATCGAGAAGTACAGGAGACGGAACATCGGTTACATCTTCCAGTCCTTCTATCTCTTCGAGGAACTTTCCGTAAGGGACAATATCCGTATCGGACTGAACCTGGCCGGAGTATACGACGAGAAGGAAATCACCAGACGTGTAGGAATCCTCCTTGCCGCTGTCGGCCTCAACATCAACGCTTCCAGAAGTGCAGGAGCATTGTCTTTGGGCCAGAGACAGAGAGTCGCTATCGCCAGAGCCTTAGCCTCGAATCCGCATATCATCCTGGCGGATGAGCCGACCGGCAACCTCGACAGCAAGAACTCCCTCCGCATCATGGATATCCTGAAGAACCTCTCGAAGGATCATCTTGTCCTCTGCGTCACCCACAACGTGAACCTGGTCCACCTCTATGCGGACAAGGCCTTCTCCGTCGAGAACAAAG
>Ga0172377_10002628_pt1 | contig 18408 bp, 16 predicted proteins | sample Pumphouse3metaG_FD_119749 | JGI IMG/M metagenome (GOLD analysis project Ga0172377, IMG submission 119749) | Leachate microbial communities from a municipal landfill in Southern Ontario, Canada - Pumphouse #3 metaG | ecosystem: Engineered > Solid waste > Landfill > Unclassified | place: Canada...
AGTCCTTCTGGTTTATTACAAGGAAGAGATAATGTTGTAAAGTTTAATGTATCGGAATATTCTGATGTATCTGATGCTGAACATAAACTTCTTATTCTGACATTATATTCTGTTTGAGGAAATAGTTCTGTAATTTGATATGGTTTATCCGTTGCTATAACCTTATTCCAGTTTTCTGTATCTTCTACTCTATAATCAATAATCCAAGAATTGGAATTTTCACTTGTCCAATCAATAATTACAGATGAATCAGTTATATTTGTAAATACAATAGATTCTGGTTTATTACAAGGAAGAGATAATGTTGTAAAGTTTAATGTATCGGAATATTCTGATGTATCTGATGCTGAACATAAACTTCTTATTCTGACATTATATTCTGTTTGAGGATTTAATTGGTTTATGATATATGGATTTGAATTAACCGATATAGAAGTCCAACTTTGTTCTGTAGTCGTTTTATAATCCAAAATCCAATTAGTATTATTGTCTGACCAACTAATAGAAGCTTGAGAAGAAGTTATTTGAGAAGATGCTAAATTAGTAGGTTTAGAGCAAGAAGAAGCTGGAGGAAGTACGGCTGTATATGTTGCATCACTTAAGCCTTCACTTATTCCTCCTCCTCCAAATGAGGTAAAAGTAGCTCCTTGCCATGAATTCGCTGAAATTTGACTTGATACTCCTCCATTTGAAAGAAACCAATAGCCATCTCCCCATCCACTAACCCATCTATCAGCAGAATTAGAAGGTAACCAATCATCATAATTATACAACCCTGTACCTGTTAATATTCCATTTGTAGGATATATTACATTAGAAACATTGTTAGATTTATACAATGAAAATTGACCATCTTCATTAACATCTATACCAAACCCTCCTAAAGTTTGTCCATCTCCCATATAAAAGAAACGAGGGTCTTCACTCGCTACATCGGCTAACATCTGCCACATTGTTTTAGTGCCATTCCATCTATAACCCCATACTAAGGCATTTGGAGTCTTACTATCATTAAAGACAATGACAAAAGCAGCTTCATTTGTTCCACTACCTACCCAAAATTGTATATCGTTTTTTGTAAATACTCCATTTGGGGCAGTAGAAGTTAAGGTTTGTGAGAATGAACTCACACTTGCAAATATCGCAAGTAATAAACATAAAAATTGTCTTTTCATTCTTTTGCAATTTGTTAAGTAAATAAATAAGTTTCTTGCGTTGTAAATAACGTGGCAGAATAATTGAAAATAAATGGATACAAAAGATATCTTTGAAAAACAAGAAAATATCTCCGTTACTTTTATTCCCGAAAGCTACGAATTTAACAACAACTAAAAAAGGTAGGTCTTCTGACTTGTTTTCTCTCTGTTCTCCTTCCCATTATCAAATTAATAACAGTGGTTTTATGAACGAGTTTCTACGAAAACTTACAGCTACGGGAATAGTTCTTGAATTTCACAAGATTCCCTTTTAATCTATAAATAGAACCCTTATTAGAAGATGCAAAGTTATAAACTATTTGATTAATGACAAAGAGAAAAAGATATCTAATATTATATCTAACAAAAGATAAAACATAAAATATATCTATTGTCATTCTTTAAATTCTAAAGGTTATTTTTTATCAATTTTAGCCTTTGCAAAACAAATTATTTTATTCATTTATAGCACATTAAATCTTTTTACTCTAAAAAAAACTCATTTTTTTATCCATATAAGTATTTATTTAGTAATTTTGGAAATCAAATAGTTGCATTTACAACTTGAGTTCTATTATTTATTAATTTGAATATTAAATCAGAATATGATTTTGATTTGACATTGAGTTTTTATAATATTATGGATTTATCAGTTAAGTCAAGAGCAGTTTATCATTATCAACAACAAATTAATGTTGACTATTCTATCTATGAAATTTCTATCTTAGAAATGGAATATAACGATTATACAAAATCACAACAGATTTTTCTTTATAAATTCCCTCAAAATTAATTATCAAATAAAACATCAATTAGAAATAATTAAAAGTGCGGCGTCAGCACTATAATCTCTGACAAAAATAATATGAAAAAAATATTTTTATTTATTATTAGTGTATGCTTGACTATAATTTCTCAAGCACAAACATCTACACCTCCTTCATCTGGTGATGGAACAGCGGGCAATCCTTATCAAATCTCTTCTCTTGATAATCTTTATTGGTTAAGTCAAGATACAAATAGATGGAACAAATATTATATTCAAGTTGCCGATATTGATGCCTCAGAAACTTCATCTTGGAATAATGGACAAGGGTGGACACCAATGGGATATGCATCAGGTCCAACTGATTATTCAGGGTTTAGTGGAACATATAATGGAAAAGGACATATAATATCTAACTTATATATTAATCGTCCTTCGTCTTATTGTACTGGTTTCTTCGGCTTTACTTTTTATGCAACTATTGATAGCCTTGGACTTACTAATGTAAACATTACTGGTGGAGACGAATCTGTTGGAGCATTGGTTGCTATGGCATATAATACAAATATTTCTCATTGCTATTCAACAGGTGTTGTTACAGGGATTAGTGGCGTTGGAGGATTAATTGGAAATGCTTTTAATTATTCTAATATCAAATCATGCCATTCCTCATGCAATGTTTCTTGTTCTGATGAAAAAGCTGGAGGTTTAATGGGAAAGAATGAATCAAATGTTAGAGATTGTTATGCAACAGGACATGTAACTTGCACAGGAATTCAAAATGGCAATGGTCAAGTTGGAGGATTAATTGGAAAGAATACAGCAGAGATAAAGACATCTTATGCAACTGGAGCAGTTTCAGGATGTGCTCAAGTCGGTGGACTTGTTGGAGATAATAATGGAGAAGATGAAACAAGTCCAGTTATTGACAGTTGTTATGCAACAGGAGAAGTATCTTCTATTGGAAGCATAGAATGGGGTAACATTGGTGGTTTAGTTGGAACAAATTATTCTGCTACAATAATGAATTCTTATGCAGCAGGAAATGTAAATTGCCATAATAGTTGCACTCAAGTTGGAGGTTTATGTGGTTTAAATGAAACGTCCACAATAAATAATTGTTATTCTACAGGAAATGTTGTTGGGGGTGGTTCTTTAGGAGGTTTAGTTGGACAAAACACAACAACTGGAAATATTAATAATTCATATTCAAGAGGAAATGTAACAGGACAATCAAATAATGTTGGTGGATTAGTAGGTAGAAACACAGCTAATATTGATTATTGTTATTCTACAGGAACTGCATTTAGTAATGGATGTTATGGTGGATTATCTGGAAGTAATGAAGAAAATGGAACAATAACAAATTGTTTTTGGGATACACAAACATCTGAATTAACATCTGGTTGTGGTTATAATGCAGGAATTTCTTTTAATGCTATTGGTAAGACTACAGATGAAATGAAAAATCAATCAACATTTACAGATTCTGGGTTTGATTTTGTTGGAGAAACAACTAATGGAACAGAAGATATTTGGAAAATAGATAATAATATTAATAATGGTTATCCAAGTCTATATTGGCAAGCTACTACAAGTGGAATTAATAATATTAATATTAATAATAATGGATTAAGCATTTATCCTAATCCTGCTTCTGATTATGTTAATATTAAACTTGAAAATACATCTCATTCTAATTTAACATTGAAAATCTATAATATTATGGGATTATTAGTAAAGTCAGAAACAATTGCGAATAACCAACAAAAAATTAATATTAGCGATTTAAGCAATGGAACTTATATATTAGAAATTAAATCTAATTGCGATACTAAATCTCAAAAATTAATTATTAGAAAATAAAATTAATATTTATTGTCTGGTAAACATATACTTCTTGTTATGTTTACCAGACAATAATTTAATTGATTATATCTTATGTATGAAGAATGAATTTACTTATTATAATAAATGTTCCTGCTCCTGCAAAGTAGCCAAGTAATGCCCAGAGTGATATTTTCTTTAAGTACCAGATAAAGTCTATCTTTTCCATACCCATTACTGCAACACCTGCTGCTGAACCAATAATTAATATACTTCCTCCTGTTCCTGCACAATAGGCTAAGAATTCCCAGAATGCTCCATCAACTGCAAAATGTCCTGCATCTGCTATTGGGTACATTCCCATTGAAGCTGCAACTAATGGCACATTATCTACAACAGATGAGGCTAATCCTATAATCATATTTATTATATAAATATTCCCTATCTTATCTAAAGATGTAGCTAATAAATTTAAATGTCCTGCTGTTTGCAAACATGCAACTGCCATTAGAATCCCTAAAAAGAAAAGAACTGATGGCACATCTACTTTTGTTAGAATTGCAGACACATTATATTTTGAATGGTTTTCTTTATTTGATTTGTGCATTATTTCTGTAACAACCCAAAGCACTCCTAACCCAAATAATATTCCCAAATAAGGAGGTAGATGAGTTATAGTTTTAAATATTGGAACAAATAATAATGCTCCTACTCCTAAACATAATATTATACGACTTTGTTTACTTGTAATTCCTGTACCTAATTGGTCTTGTTTATTTTCGTCTGCTCTTTTTACTTCTCCTTTTAACATAAAAGTTATAGCTGTTAAAGGAACAATCATTGATACTAAAGAAGGAATAAATGTTTCCATAATAACACCTCCTGCTGTAACATTTCCTTTTATCCATAACATAATTGTTGTAACATCTCCTATTGGACTCCATGCTCCTCCTGCATTGGCTGAAAGAATTACCATACCACAGAAGAACCATCTATCATGTTTATCTGATATTAATTTACGTAATAAAGCACACATTACAATTGCAGTTGTCATGTTATCGAGAACTGCTGACATAAAGAATGTCAGGATACCTATTACCCATAACAATTTCCTTTTGTTCGCTGTTTGGATTTTGTCTGTAATGATTCTAAACCCCTCATGACGATCAACTATTTCAACAATAGTCATTGCTCCCAAAAGGAAGAATACTATTTCTGATGTTTCTCCAAGATGGGTAAGCAGTTCTGAGGATTCAAATCCAGGTCCCATTAGTGCATATACTGACCACATTATTACTGCAAGTAAAAGGGCTGTTGCTGATTTATTAATCTTCAAAGGATGCTCAAGTGCAATAGCACTATAACCAAAAATAAAGATAATAATCATTAGAATAAAATAGCTCATAGTTGTATTGTTTTAATTATTAAGATATTGTCTATATTATACGGAAAATAATGATTTGCAAACATAGGCAAATCTTTTTTAAGCAAAAAAAGCGACCTAAATATTTAAGTCGCTTTATATTTTTTTGATATAAATTCTATTTCTATGTATGTAAGATGAATTTACTGATTAGAACAAATGTTCCTGCTCCTGCAAAGTAGCCAAGTAATGCCCAAATTGATATTTTCTTTAAGTACCAGATAAAGTCTATCTTTTCCATGCCCATTACTGCAACTCCTGCTGCTGAACCTATTATTAATATACTTCCTCCTGTTCCTGCACAATATGCTAAGAATTCCCAAAAAGCTCCATTAACAACAAAATGCTGCATAGTTGGATCTGCTGCTACTGCTGCTGCATCTGCTATTGGATACATTCCCATTGCTGCTGCAACTAATGGTACATTATCTATTACTGATGATGCTAATCCTATTATTATATCTATTATATAAACGTTACCTAATTTATCTAATGATTTTGATAATAGCTCTAAATGTCCTGCTGTTTGCAAACATGCAACTGCCATTAGAATCCCTAAAAAGAAAAGAACCGAAGATGTGTCTACTTTTGTTAAAATTGCAGATACGTTATATTTTGAATGGTTTTCTTTACTTGATTTGTGCATTATTTCTGTAACTACCCAAAGAACTCCTAACCCAAATAATATTCCCATATAGGGAGGAAGATGAGTTATGGTTTTAAATACAGGAACAAATAGCAATGATCCTACTCCTAAAAATAATATTATACGACTTTGTTTGCTTGTAATTTCTGCTCCTGATTGATCATGTTTCTTTTCTTCTGGTCTTTTAACATCTCCTTTTAACATAAAGGTTATTGCTATCAAAGGCACAAGAAGTGATACCATACTTGGAATAAATGTTTCCATCATTATACCCCCAGCTGTAACATTTCCTTTTATCCATAACATAATTGTTGTAACATCTCCTATTGGACTCCATGCTCCTCCTGCATTGGCTGCAAGTATAACAATTCCACAGAAAAACCATCTATCATGTTTATCTGATATTAATTTACGGAGTAAAGCACAAATTACAATTGCAGTTGTCATGTTGTCAAGCACTGATGACATAAAGAATGTCAATATACCTATTACCCATAACAATTTTCTTTTGTTAGTTGTTTGTATTTTATCCGTAATGATTCTAAATCCTTCATGGCGATCAACTATTTCAACAATAGTCATTGCACCCAAAAGGAAAAATACAATTTCTGAAGTTTCGCCAAGGTGGGTAAGCAGTTCTGATGCTTCGAACCTTGGACCCATTAATGCATATACTGCCCACATTATTACTGCAAGCAAAAGGGCTGTTGCTGATTTGTTAATCTTTATAGGGTGTTCAAGTGCAATAGCACAGTAACCAACAACAAAGATAATAATCATTAAAATAAAATAACTCATGATGTTTTGTCCTATTTAATAATTAATTGTTTGATTATGTTTATCTTCTTTTATTTTGTTGCTTTTGTCTTTGCTCAGCAACAGCACGACTTTGTTTTTCTAAAGCTTCCATTTTTTCTTGCCACTTAGATTTTTTCATAGGTTTATTTTGATTTGCCTTTAATGTAGCAAGAACCTTTTCTTCATTTATAGTTTTACGAATAGCCCATACTTGAAGGAATGTGAAACACATAGAAATAAAGTAGTAGTAGTTTAATGCTGCTGAATATTTATTAAGCATAAATAACATAAATACTGGCATTAGATACATCATAACTTTCATACCTGGCACTTGATTTGTACCTTGTTGTTGTTGCATTGTCATTCTTGTATAGAATATTTGTGCAACAGTCATTAAAATACAGAACAAACTAACATTAGAACCATAGAAAGGTATAGTAAAAGGAAGATTTAGAATTGAGTCATAACTTGAAAGGTCATCAGCCCATAGAAATGATTGTTGGCGTAGCTCTATTGATGCTGGGAAAAATCGGAACATAGCAATAAGTATTGGGAACTGTAAAAGCATTGGCAAACAACCTGCCATAGGATTAACCCCTGCCCGCTTATAGAGAGCCATTGTTGCTTTTTGTTTTTCCATTGCCTGTTCCTGTTTTGGATATTTTTCACTTATCTTTTTTATTTCAGGTTGAAGGACTTTCATTTTTCCTGATGAAGAATATGATTTATATGCAAGAGGGAAAAGAACTATCTTTACCAAGATGGTAAGAATAAGAATTACTATCCCCATATTCCAATCAAATTGACTTAGAAAATCAAATACAGGAATAATAGCAAAACGGTTTACCCATTGCATAAGAAAGAATCCCCAGCCAAGTGGTATTATTCTTTCCATATCTATATCATAGTCGCTAATTACACCATATTTATTAGGACCATAAAAGAAATCCATTGAAAATTCTGATTTTTGTTTATCACCATCAAAAGGTATAGACAAAACAGATTTCATTGAACGAAGATAATTAGAATCTTTTGCTGGACGGTTTTCTGTTACTGTTTGCATTTGTGCAGAAGTGAACTGCTCTTTATGTGCAATTAATGCTGTTGAAAAGAATTGTTGTTTATATGAAATCCACTTAATAGGAATACCATTTTCATCAGCCTTATCATCTGGTCCATTTTCTTTTAAGTAATCAACTTCATCTTTTAAATAATAATATATTGATGAATTCTTTAGTTCAACACTACGGTCTTTTTCTTGAACTCTTAGGTCTGAGTTCCATACCATTTCAATTGATGTTTGGTCTGTTACTATCCCTTTTAGATTATTGAAAGCAACATTATATCCTACTCTATAATCATTTCCTCTAATTATGTAACGAAATTCTAAAGCTCCATCTTGGACACCTTCTGCCTTAGCCTTAAACACTAAAACAACAGAATCATCACCCTTTACATTTATTGGTTGAGTTATTGGTTTATTATTAATTGTTGGTTCAAAATATAAATCTTCTGTGCGTACTATATTTTGTCCAACTGAAAGGTTTAAACCATAAGAGTTTTTATCAAATAACACTACAGGTTTCTTCCCATAAGTTAAGTAATCCTTTAATGTTACTTGTTCTACTATTCCTCCGAGTGTAGAAAATTTTATTTCAAATAAATCATTAGTAATTGTAATTGTATCCTTTTCTCCTTTTGCACAAGAAGCAAAAGCACCAAACTCAGTTAGGCGAAGAGAATCCTGATTAGTGTTTAATAATGTAGAATCTTGACTAACTAAATCTACAGAATCTTTAATAGTATGTGCTTTGGCTTCCAAGGCAAGTTTTTGCTGAACTCTAATTGCCGAGTCTTGCTTTGCTTTAATTGCTGCACGTTCTTTCTCCGAAGGTGCAGTCCACAGTCCATAACCAATAAATATTCCAAATATAAGTACTAATCCGATAATAGTATTTTTGTCTAACATCTTCTTCTTTTTTTTATGAAATTAAGGGTGCAAAGATAATAAACAATACTTTACTATTTAGAATTATCAAAAAAAATTTGGTCAATTAAAATATTGTTCGTTATTTTGCGAACTACAAACAAAAGATATTTTATGCAAGAAAGAACAATTCTAACCACAAAACAAGAAGCATTAGCTCGATTTGCTAAAGCTATGGGGCATCCAACTCGATTAATAATTTTATTGTTTTTAGCTCGTCAAGACAGTTGTTATTTTGGAGATATTCATGATGAATTACCAATAGCAAAAGCAACAGTTTCACAACATTTAAAAGAGTTAAAAGATGCAGGATTAATTCAAGGAGAAATTGAAGCACCAAAAGTTAAATATTGCATAAACAGAGATAATTGGCTTTTAGCAAAAGAATATTTTTCTGAATTATTTTCAGAGCTAAAAGAAAACAAAGAATGTTGCGAATAAATAAAAAGACAAGTCAAATTAATCATAATTATTAATAAACAAACAAAACAAGAAATGGAAATTATTGTATTAGGAACAGGTTGTTCAAGTTGCAAATCTCTTTACAAATCAGTTGAAGACGCAATTAAAGAATTAAACATTGAAGCAAATCTAACTAAGGAAGAAGATTTGATGAAGATTATGGAATATAATGTTATGCGTACTCCTGCTTTAGTTATTGATGGAAAAGTTGTTTCTTCGGGAGTTAAGCTTTCTGTAAATCAAGTAAAAGAGTTATTAACCAAATAAAACCATAAGTACATGAAAAAGATAATCTTATTAATAACATTAGCCATTATTTCTGTTGCTTGCGGTTCTAAAAACAATCAAACTGAATCACAAACTACAGAAACTACAAAAGCTGTTATTAACCCAAATAGAATAGAAGTTTTGTATTTCCATGGAAAACAACGTTGCATAACTTGTAAAAACATTGAAAAGTATAGCAAAGAAGTTGTAGAAAATGATTTTGCAAAAGAACTAAAACACGGAGATATTGTTTTTAAAGTAATTGATTTCTCTACTAAAGAAGGAGAAGCTGTTGCAGACAAATATGAAATTTCATTTTCTTCATTATTAGTAAACAAATATACTAATGGTCAAGAAACAGTAAATGATATGACTGAACATGCTTTTTCAACAGCAAAGGAACAAGAAGCAGAATTCAAAACTGGTTTAAAAGAAAAAATAAATGAGCTTCTAAAGAAGTAGTATATTATGGAATTTATACAAACCCTATTAGATAATTCTAATATTCCTTTTCTTACTGCTTTCCTTTTAGGACTATTAACTGCATTAAGTCCTTGTCCTTTGGCAACAAATATTACCGCCATTGGATATATTTCTAAGGATATTGAGAATAAAAAAAAGATATTTAGAAATGGTTTGCTTTATACATTAGGTAGAGTTATTGCTTATACAATATTAGCATGGGTATTGATACTTATTCTTAAAGAAGGAGCTTCAATATTTAAAATCCAAAAATCAATTTCTAAGTATGGTGAAATGATTCTCCCTCCTCTATTAATTTTGATGGGTTTATTTATGCTCTTTGGTAAATATCTTAATCTCCCAAAGATTGGATTAAATAAAAAAGGAGATAATATTAAATCAAAAGGAGGTTGGAGTGCATTATTGCTTGGAGTGGTCTTTGCTCTGGCTTTTTGCCCAACAAGTGCAGTATTCTATTTTGGAATGTTAATACCTATGTCTGTTGCCGATTCAATGGGTTATTTTTTACCAATTGTATTTGCAATTGCAACAGGATTACCTGTAATTATTGTTGCATGGATTTTAGCATTTAGCGTGTCAAGTATTGGTAAATTCTATAATAGAATGACATCATTTGAAAAATGGATGAGAATAATAATTGGTATTATCTTTCTTATTGTAGGGATATACTATATTTTTATCTTCTACTTATAAAATAACATAATTACAATCAACAAATTAAACAATAAATTATATGCGAATTTTAATTCTATGCACAGGAAATAGTTGCAGAAGTCAAATTGCAGCAGCTTGGTTACGTCACTTTGATTCTACTTTAGAAGTATTTTCAGCAGGAACTCAGCCAGCAGATAAAATAAGTGAATTAGCTGTTAAGGTAATGGCTGAAGAAAAAATAGATATTAGTAATGAAAAGCCTAAACATGTAGACCAATTTATTGGACAAGAATGGGATTACGTAATAACAGTATGTGGTGATGCAAATGAAAATTGCCCATTATTTACAGGGAAAGTAAAACATCGTTTCCATTTTGGATTTAATGACCCTACAAAAATTAATGGTAGTGAATCATTTATAATGAGTATTTTCCGCAAGACAAGCAAAGAAATAAAAAATACTATGGCTGAATTTTATCTTACAGAAATTCAAAAATTAGAAATACCAAAATGCTCTTGTAAAGGTGGGTGCTAAATAGAAATCAAAAAAATAACATTTTAAATATAAAGAATATGAAAAAAATATCATTATTAGTATTGGCACTTATAATAAGTGTTGGTGCAATGGCTCAAAAGCCAGCAAAAGGAGTTGAAGTATTATACTTTAAAGCAGAACTTGCATGTTGCCAAGCAAAAGCTTGTAATAACTTAGAAAACGTAACAAAAACAATTATTGAAAAGAACTTCAAGTCAGATAAAGTTACTTTCAAAACAATAAAATTAGCAGACCAAGAAAACAAGCCATTAATTGATTTATATAAAGCAAAATCTCAAACAGTAGTATTAGTTAATGCAAAAAAGAAAAAAACTCTTGATGTGTCTGATATTGTAAGAAAGTTTGCAAGACATAATAACCAAGCTACATTTGAAAAAGAATTAGTAGCTAAGATTAAAGGAATCCTATAAATAAATAATTGATATGATACAAGCATTCGCCGATTGGTTAGTTTATAATGTATTCGGGTTAGATGCCCAAAGTCATTTAGGAAGTTCAGTTAACTTTTTCTTTTATGACTCAATAAAGATTCTTATTCTATTATTCCTAATAAGTAGTTTAATGGGTATAATAAATGCTTATTTTCCTATTGATAAACTTAGAAATTATCTCTCAAAACACAAACTTTATGGATTAGAATATTTCTTAGCCTCGCTTTTTGGTGCTATAACTCCATTTTGTTCTTGTTCATCAGTTCCTTTATTTATTGGTTTTGTAAAAGGAGGTATTCCTTTAGGAGTAACATTTTCTTTTCTTATTACATCTCCATTAGTTAATGAGGTTGCTGTTGCTATGTTCTTAGGCACATTTGGAGTAAGAATCACTTTAATATATGTTGTCAGTGGAATAATCTTAGGAATTATAGGTGGTTATGTTCTTGGCAAATTTAAATTAGATGGCTTATTAACTCCTTGGGTAAGGAATATAGAAGCTAATGCAAATTTAGAGACTGCAACATGGGAAGAAGAAAAAACTCCATTCTTAAAACGATTACCAACAATAATTCATGACTCATGGGGAATTGTAAAAGGAGTATTAATATATGTTTTAATAGGTATTGCAATTGGTGCAGCAATGCATGGATTTGTTCCTGAAGGTTTCTTTGAACATTATATGTCTAATACCAATTGGTTTGCTGTTCCAGCATCAGTTATTTTAGGTGTTCCAATGTATGCTAATGCAGCAGGAGTAATTCCAATAATTGAAGTTCTTGTTGCAAAAGGAGTTCCAATAGGAACAGCTATTTCATTTATGATGGCGATAGTTGGCTTATCTCTTCCAGAAGCAACAATGCTAAAAAAGGTAATGACATGGAAACTAATAGGTATTTTCTTCGGAACTATAGCCTTTTTTATAATTTTACTTGGATATTTTTACAATTGGATTTTATAACGCGAAGAAGAATAAATTAATAATATAGTGATGAATAAGTTTTTTAATATTTCAATGCTTATTATATTGAGTCTTGTCTTTATTAATAGTACAAACGCTCAAGAAATAAAGGTTATTGACACTGATTTTTCAAAGGGGCAATTAAAAAATGTCCAAACAATAAAATACGATGATTTGATAAAATTTCATGGGCATTCATGTGATGGATTACTTGAAGGAATGCAAGCCCTGCAAGTGGGATTGAAAGAGCTTTATCCTGATGGAATAATCGACAGAACTAATACAAGAGTAATTAGTAAACCTTCACCATGCCTTACTGATGCTGCAATTTACATCACAGGAGGGAGATATCAGTACAATAGCTTTTATGCAAGTAATGATTTTGAAGGATTATATATTATTCAAAGAATTGATAATAAGAAAACAATTCAAGTAATAAGAAATGAAAGAGTAAAGCCAATGGTAATTGATAGTTTAGGAAAGCTTGCAATAGAACAAAAACTATCCTATGAACAATTACAAGACCTTCGCAAATTAGAAGATAACTATGCAAAATTTCTAAAGGATACGCCTCCAAATAAAAACTTCACAGCAAAAGAAATAAAAGACTATAATTGGAGTCCTCTGCTTAAATCAGACTTTATAAAAACAGATATTATTAATAAGGCTCTATAACGGAATAGAGTGGGTAAAAATATTTAATAAAAACAGAAAATGAATATATCCCCACCTGAAGGCTACGCAAGGTGGGGGTATTTCTCCATAAAAATATTATTTTTTTTGTATATATATAACAATAATAATTAGAAGGAAAGAAAAAATGAATATTCTATATTCCTTATTGAAAATAGATTTAATCTTTTTGAATTTATATTTAATCTTTCTGGATTTATATTTAATCTATTTGGAAAAAGATTAAATCTTTTTGGACTATTAATAAGGCAAAGTTAAGAATTCTTGATTACCCACTCTATTCATTATAAAACCTATAAAATTAACAATATATTATTCCCAAAAAGCCATAAAAGTTGCATCTATAAATTGAACTTGGAAAAGAAATTTCAATCAATAATAACTTCATCTTTCACTAAAAAAAACTTTTCATCTCATTTCAAAGCTTATTAAGCAATACTTCATCTTTTATTACCAAGTAATTAAGCTTTCCTTTTAATTGATAAATATATTATCTATTATATTTGAAATAGAAGTACTGGACTTAACATTAATTTAACATAGGCTTAATCCTGAATTAATGTATCAAGCAATTATTATGTCTAATTTTGCACCCTCTAAAAAATATTAAATACTCAAATTATGTTTGGACTCGAACCATCTATTTTTATTCTATTTATTGCTTGTATAGTTTGTGCTATAATATTTGAATTTATTAATGGATTTCACGATACCGCTAATGCCGTAGCAACTGTAATTTATACAAGAACATTAAAACCACGCATTGCCGTTCTCTGGTCAGGGCTTTGGAATTTTCTGGGAGTTTATCTTGGAGGTATAACTGTTGCAATGGCAATAATGCATTTACTACCTCTCGATGTATTGATTGAGCAATCAATGAGTTTAAGTGTCTCTCTAATTCTCACTCTATTAATTACTGCAATTATTTGGAATATTGGAACTTGGTATTTAGGACTTCCTTGTTCCAGTTCTCATACATTATTAGGTTCAATCTTTGGTGCAAGTTTAGCGTTAGCTTATGTTACAAATACTGGTGTTGCTAATTTGCCATGGAAAAAATTAGAAGAGGCAGGTTTGTCTTTATTAATTTCTCCATTATTTGGTTTCTTTCTGGCGATAGGATTAATGTTCCTGTTTAGTATTTTTATTAAGAAAAAACGATTTTTTGCTCAGGCAGATAAAAATAAAAAGCCTCCATTTTTGGTGAGATTGACGTTAATATTAACATGTACTTCAGTAAGTTTTGCTCATGGTTCAAATGATGGACAAAAGGGTGTTGGTTTGATGATGATTATTTTAATTTGTTTCTTGCCCGCTAAGTTTGCTATTGACCCTGCAAAGAATCCTGCTTCAATGGGTGGTAATGTTGATCATATAATTTGGGCATATAATAAGGTAGATTATTCTAAGATACCTGCCAATGATACAGCTCTTGTAAATAAATCTAAACATAGTTTAATTAGACTAAAAGAAATTTCTTCAATACTTAGTAATCCTGAGGAAAATACTCATAAATATAATTTTGAGATCAGAAAAAATATTTTAATCCTTGAATCTGCATCAAAAGTAATATTAAGTACAAATCCAACTGATGCAAAAGTAAGTAAAGAATTGAAACAAAACATCAAACAATTAAAATCATATACAGAATTCGTCCCATGGTGGATAATGCTTCTTGTATCTCTTTCTTTAGGTATGGGAACAATGATTGGATGGAAGAGAATTGTTGTAACAATAGGAGAAAAAATTGGTAAAAAACATTTGAGTTATGCTCAAGGTGCGAGTGCAGAAATAGTTGCAGCAAGTACAATTGCTGTTTCAACAATGTTTGGACTGCCAGTAAGTACAACTCATGTTTTATCCTCAGGTATAGCTGGAGCTATGTCTACCCGTGGAGGAATCAAGAATATCCAAGCAGATACAGTAAAAAGTATACTTCTTGCATGGGCATTAACAATACCAGTAGCTGTAATTATTTCAGGAGGTTTATTTCTATTTATTAATTGGATTCTGAAATAAAGAAAATTCTTATTCTTCTTTTTGTTGAAAGAAAGTAAAGTTTACTTTGCCGTAGTTTCTTTGCTCAACAAATAATGGGTGTTCTTTGAATGAGTGTTCTTTTGCATGTTCCAATATAAAAAGTCCACCTGGCTTAACAAAGCTTTTTAAAACTAAATCAGGTATAATATCAAATTGTTTTAAGTCGTATGGAGGGTCGGCAAAAACTAAATCGAAGCTCATTTGCGAACGACCTAAGAATATAAATGCATCACTTCGCATAGCAAAGAGATTATCAATTTCAAATTCTTTGGCTGTTTGTTTTATAAAATCTACACAACGTTGGTCTGCATCAACTGCCATTGCTTGTTTTACTCCTCGTGAAATAAACTCAAATGATATTGAGCCTGTTCCTGTGAAAAGGTCAAGTGTTGATATTTCTTCGAAATCAACTTTATTTCTAAGTATATTGAACAAACTTTCACGAGCAAGGTCTGTTGTTGGTCTTACAGGAAGATTTGTTGGTGGATGTAGTCTTCTGCCTCTTAGCTCTCCGGCTATTATTCTCATTCTTTTATTTTACTAATGTAAGGAAGTATCTTTGTAGGTCTACTCCATCGAATTCATACCCTACTTTAATGTTTTCCATTGGATTGGCAAACAAAACATCTTTAATATATCTTCTAAGGGTTTGCTTTTCTTCGGCTGTATAGTCTTCGCCTGTGATTAAGAATTTAATCTCTGCCGTATCAATGCCTAACTGTTCAAAAGCAAATAATATATGATAAATCATATCATTTTCATCTGAATAGTCAAAGCTATTGCTGAATGTAAATGTTGTACCTTTAAAAACAACTAAATCACAAGAACCTTCTCGTTTATTAAGGACTGCAGTATTATTAACCAATTTCGATATTTCAAAACCATATTCTGCCATTATTTGATGTTGGCAAACAAATTTTGATTTAGGCATTAATATCTTCACTCCTGAATGTTGATACATTGGTGTTGCAAAAACAGATACTGCATCAAGATTTTCTGAAATACTTTCAATTATTGTATCAGAGCCTGTTAAAAGAGCTACCGAGCGTAAATAATCCTTTGCTTTTGTGCTATCATAAAGTTTATAAGGGACAAAGACATTCTTATTTGTTTGACTTATTATTATGATATTAGCAAAATTAAACAACCTTATATCTATTGAGACAAAACAATTCCTAAGGTTTGACATAACCGATGTTATTCCTCCAGATAAATCTGTTTGGAATTCACCTAATGCCTTCAGTTTATAGTTATTATCTATCAATGAAAAGAAAAATCCATTTGCATTTAAGTAAATGGATAAATCTGTATCTTGCGATAGAATACTTTCGTCTGACTTTACAATATTTACTAACTTAAAAGTATCCATATTATTATATTATTCCCAGTTTCCGTCTGTACTTGGTTGTGTAATATCTCCAACTTTCCAGCCTGCATAGCGATGTTTAGCTTCAATATCTGCTTTTCTATTTATTACATCTTGTTCGTCCATACCTTTTGTATAGGTCTTTATATCTGCAGTTGCCTCAAATACAGGTACTAAAATTCCACTTCGGTCTATAATATCAGATTTCATCACAAACACTTGATTGCCTGAAAAAGGAATATACTTTAAATTTTTAATATCTTTTTCTGTGGTAAAAAGTTTCTTTTCTGCTATTAATTTTTGAAGAGGATTAACCTGAACTGTATCTCTTTTTACAATACCTTTCTTTATGGCTTGTTCTTCAGTTAATGAATCTGGTACAATACCATATTTTTTAACCATATTAACTTTACCTGTTTCAAGAAATGTTAATAAAGAATCAATGTCTCCACAGTACCTTCCGTTAGTACTTTTAAAAGATTCTTGAATTGTTCTGATGTCCTTTAATTTATTGATAACTTGAGTTGAACGGCTATTGTATTCATCTTCAAAATTAAGCGGACGCATAATTCCTGAATATAAGGCGTACGCCAATACAATGATTCCTATGACAAGTACAATTGAAATAATGTTTCTTAGCTTCATGTTTATTACTATATTTTTATATACTTAATACTTATTATCATCTTGCAAATTTAGGATATTTAGTGGAAAAACAGCTATTTTAAACTCAATATTTTATTTATTTTGTTCAACATGCTGCAAAACTATTTCTATATCAACATTTTGCGAAAGCACTTTTGCCAATTTTTCTGCAAAATAAACAGAGCGATGTTGTCCTCCTGTGCAGCCAAAACAAACTAATAAATTAGTAAATCCTCTTTTCAGATAAGTTTCTACACTTTGATTCACTAACCCTAATATATGTTCAAAAAAAAGATTTGCATCTTCTTCACTTTCTAAAAACTCTATAACTTCTTTATCTTTCCCTGTAAGATTTTTGAATCTCTCATAACGTCCAGGATTATGAATAGCCCTGCAATCAAATACAAAACCGCCTCCATTTCCCGACATATCGTGAGGATAACCTTTTTTATAAGAGAAACTTTTAATTGTTATGGTGAGTTTTTGTTTTGATATTTCTCTTAGCTTTTGAGAATTAATAATTTGTTGGAAAAGAGAATGAAGATATGGCAACTCAATATCAAGTGTTATATTATCTTCCAACCATTTCAAGTTATCTAAAGCAAAAGGAATACTCTTTAAAAAATGCTCCTTTCTTTCAAAATAGCCTCTAAATCCATAAGCTCCCATTGTCTGCATTATTCTAATGTAAACATAAGCATAGAAATAATTTTCAAAATCTTCTTTATCAACTTCAATATACTGTTCTAACTCTTGAATATATTTTTCAAGTAATTCCTGTCTAAACTCTGGTGTTAAATTAGCTTTTGAGTCATATAAAAGAGAAGCTAAATCATATTGTAAAGCACCTTGCCTCCCTCCTTGAAAATCAATAAAAGCTGGCTCATCATCAATAATCATAATATTTCTTGACTGAAAATCACGGAAAAGAAAATAATCACAATTGGTCGATAACAAATAATTAGAAAGGGTTTCAAAATCCTGTTCTAAATCCTGTTCATTAAAAGAAATACCCGAAAGTTTAAGAAAATAATATTTGAAATAATTTAAATCCCACATTATTGACTGACTATCAAAAGTCTTGCGAGGATAAGCATTTGAATAATCAAAACCAACACCTCCAACAATTTGAATCTTTGGCAAAGCCTTAATTACCTTATAATATTCTCCATGAAGTTTTTGTTTTGAAATTTCTTCTTTTTCTTCC
>Ga0172377_10002632_pt1 | contig 18398 bp, 17 predicted proteins | sample Pumphouse3metaG_FD_119749 | JGI IMG/M metagenome (GOLD analysis project Ga0172377, IMG submission 119749) | Leachate microbial communities from a municipal landfill in Southern Ontario, Canada - Pumphouse #3 metaG | ecosystem: Engineered > Solid waste > Landfill > Unclassified | place: Canada...
CAGCATCGAACTTACTGCTTTTCCACTTTGCTTTTTGAGGCATTTATCACAACATTGTTGATAAAACGAAAACGTCCGTTAAAAATCAGAACAATACCGGAAACGAAACTGCCATCATCACGAAGAACAATAATTTTTTCATAAAGGCACCTCCGAATTATGCAAAGTTCTGCGGTTATTTCAAAAGCGATTGTTTAATCGTCATATTGATTACTGCATTACGATTTTCGTTTATCAACATAATATCGCTTTTACGCTTAAGAAGTGATTCATGGATTTTTTTTAACGCGGCTTCTTCTATTTCGCGCTTTTCTGCATTCATTTTCTCTTTATCCCGCTCCAACCTCATCCGGCGCTCACGCAAACTGTTTTCCTGACGACTCAATGATGCTGCGGTAATTCTAATTCCCAAATCAAAATTTGCCGTAGCCACCCGCTGCAAATTGGCGAGCGAAGAGCTCGAACGCATATTGCGATAACTTTCGCTGAGGCTGGCAAATTCTACTTCATGCCGTTTGATTTCTTCTTTGGCTTTGTTGATAATCTTGCTTCTGGCGGCACCGCGTTCATTCTTCGGCAAACGGTTGATTTTTTTCAACTCATCTTCGAAGTGGTATTGCATGTATTCATTGACATTGAAACGACCGCGAACCACGATCTGAAAACGGGAAATGATAGAACGATCATGTTGCACCTGCCTGATCGCCTCAACCCGCTCCGGATCAATCGGCTGGACCGGGGGCGTATTGTCGCCGCATCCGGTTCCACCCAATATCCATCCGACCGCCAATAAAAACCGTATTATCTTCATCGCCTTATTTCGGCACCTCAATCCGCTCAAATCCGGTAAATGGCCGCAACGCTTCAGGAATAATCACGCTGCCATCTGCCTGCTGATTATTTTCGATAATAGCAATAGCCGTCCGTTCGGTCATTGCCGTAGCGCTGATAGTATGAACGAAATCGCGCCCGCCCTCTTTGGTTTTATATTTTATCCCCAAACGCCGACTTTGAAAGTCGGTTAGATTGGTATTGGAAGTTACTTCACGATAGCCGCCAAATCCAGCAAACCATGCTTCAATATCATATTTTTTGTACCCAGGCGCGCCCATATCACCAACACAGACATTGACGACATGGTAAGGAATCCCAAGCTGCTTCAGCAAATATTCTTCATTTTCCAAGCAAAGCTCATGATATTTCGGCGAATCTTCAGGGCGGCAGAAAATAATCTGTTCGACTTTATTAAATTGATGAACGCGGAAAATACCTCGTGAAGCCTTGCCGTAACTCCCGGATTCAGTACGGAAACATGGAGTATACGCGGAATACAGCAGCGGTAATTTTGATTCATCAAGCACTTCATCTGCATGATACCCGACCAAAGTTTGCTCAGAAGTCCCAATCAACGCCAAGTCTTCTCCGGACAACCCATAAGTCTGATCCGCGAAAAAAGGCAGATAACCGGTACCGTAAAGCGTTTTGCTTTTGGCGGCACATGGCGACATGAACAATGTAAAACCACGCTTCACCAACTCCATTTGAGTCCAGAAAAAAAGTGATTGGCAAAGTATCGCGCCTTTACCCTTCCAAAAATAAAATCCGGCCTGTGCCACTTTCGCTCCGCGCGCAGTATCAATAATATCCAGCATTTCGCCGAGTTCCTGATGATCACGCGGTTTAAACGAAAATTCAGGAATAATCCCTTCCTTGCGCAATTCCAGATTGTCCGCGTCATCTTTGCCGTCCGGCACATCATCCGCCAAAAGATTCGGCAACCAGCTAAGCTGGGTTTCGACTTTTTTGAACAGTTCTGCGGTTTCGACTTCAAGTCCTTCCATTTCAGCCTTAAGCTCTCTTACTTGCTCACGGGCAGCCGGATTGTCTTTGCACTCTTTACTCAAGCGGTTACGTTCGGCTCGCATAGTTTCTATCTTCTGCACAGCAGCACGCCAGGCCGCATCATCGGCAGCCAGTTGATCGAGATCAACCTGACAGCCGCGTCTGGTACAATTTTTTTTCAGTAACTCGAGTTGTTCACGAACTAATTTTATATCAATCATTATCGAAATTTCTCCAAAAATTAAAAATGCGGAAGCGGAAAATCAGCAGTGAAATTTTTCACTTCTTCGCCGATCGCCTTAAGTCCTGCTTCATCGTCAATCACTGCGACCGCACGATTGATGAATTCAGCGATTTTCACCATTTCGGCTTCACCCATACCACGGGTAGTTACAGCAGGAGTACCGATCCTGATACCGCTGGTGACGAAAGCTTTTTCCGGATCAAACGGAATCATGTTTTTGTTAACTGTAATCATCGCTTTATCCAAAGCGTTGGCCACCGCCTTGCCGGTGACATTCTTGGGCCGCAAATCCACCAGCATCAGGTGATTGTCTGTTCCGCCGGAAACAATTCTGAAGCCGCGTTCAGTCATTGCCGTTGCCAACGCCAAAGCGTTTTTACGCACCTGTTGCTGATATTTTTTGAAGGATTCGCTCATGGCTTCTTTAAAACAAATCGCTTTGGCGGCAATCACATGCTCCAAAGGTCCGCCTTGCAGGCCGGGAAATACCCTAGAATTAATGGTTTTCAAATATTGTTCCCTGCACAGAATCAAACCGGAACGGGGGCCGCGCAAAGTTTTATGAGTAGTTGTCGTAACAATGTCGGCATAAGGCACGGGGCTGGGATGTTCACCGGCCGCCACCAGTCCTGCGATATGTGCCATGTCAACGAATAGATAGGCACCCACCGAATCCGCAATTGCTCTGAAACGCTTGAAATCAAGGATTCTCGGATAAGCACTCGCGCCCGCCAGAATCATTTTCGGTTTATGCTTGGCAGCCAGTTCCGCAACTTCATCATAATCGATCAGTTCGCTTTCCTGGTCTACTCCGTAAGGAATAATATTGTAAAGCATGCCACTGAAATTCAATGGATGTCCATGCGTCAGATGACCGCCGTGATCCAGGCTCATCGCCAGTACCGTATCGCCGGGATTGAGCAAAGCAAAATAAACCGCCTGATTAGCTGAACTGCCGGAATGCGGCTGCACGTTGGCGGCTTCGGCACCAAATAACTTGCAGGCTCTTTCAATGGCCAACGCTTCTATCTGATCGACAAACTCGCATCCGTTGTAATAACGTTTGCCGGGATAACCTTCAGCATATTTATTGGTCAAAAGCGAGCCTTGAGCAGCGCGAACCGCACAGCTGGCATAGTTTTCTGAAGCAATCAACTCAATGCCATCTTTCTGGCGATCCGCTTCGCAGTCAATTATCGCCGCAATATCCGGATCGCTCTGACGCAATGCCGCAATATCATCGTAACTTTGAATCTCCAGTTTCTCAAGACGACGTGAATGACGTTTATCACCGCTGTACGGCGTAGACAGCCAGGCATCAATTATCGCCAATGAGGCGTTCATATCCAGACGGTCGCCCGGTAGCACCAGCACATTGGAGCAGTTATGTTCGCGGCTCTTTCTGGCAGTCTCCGCATCATGCGCGACGACTGCACGAACATGGTGAAAGCGATTTCCTGAAATTCCCATCCCGACTCCGCTGCGGCAGATCAGTATTGCGCACTCGGCCTCGCCCATATAAACCGCTTTTGCCGCTTTTATGCCAAAATCCGGATAATCATCTTCGGCGTCATAACAGCACGGCCCGGCGTCAATAACGCTGATGCCTCTGTTTTCGAGTTCTTTCAACAATTCATTCTTCATCTCGAATCCGCCGTGATCGGCAGCCAAAGCCATTGTTAATTTTTTGCCATGCCAGTCTTTAATCATTACCTACTCCTGATTTTATTTATGATTTATTTTGCTAAGAAGTTCATCAATAGCATATTTTATCTCTTCAAAACATTCCCGGTAAATCTGGTAATCACCGCCAAAAGGATCGCTGATGTCACAACTCCCATTCAGCAGTATTGTTTTCGATGCTGCTTCCGGAGAAATTGCCAGCACCGCGCGCAAATGAGCCGAAGTCAAAGCCACCACCAATTCGGATTCCTCAATCATCTGTTTTTCCAGACGCCGGCTTTTGAATTTACTCAAATCACCTCCGGCATCGCTGACAGCCTTGACCGCATTCAGCGCCGCAGGGCTGCCGTCCACCGCGTTAATTCCCGCGGAGTGGGCGACATACTGAGCACCCAACATATTGAAGTATGCTTCGCACATTGGGCTGCGGCAAGTATTGCCGGTACAGACAAATAATACTTTTTTCATTGTTTTTGTGGTTGCTTAAGTTTGAAATCAGCCTTGAGACAATATATTTTAAAAAGTTTTAATATAGCATTCAGCTTCAGCTTTTAAACCCCCCGGAATAAGTTTTATATGTTGTTTTATGATGATTCCTACCGCAATTCTGAAATACCTGAATTGTACCGCCATGACGCCGAAGTAGAACTTGATTTAGGTTGCGGCAACGGACGTTTTTCCGAAGAAGCCGCGGCACGTTTTCCGCAACGCACCTTCCTGGCCGCCGACATCATGATGGGACGCATCCGCAAATGTACCAATCGTGCCCGCCGCGCCGGACACGCCAACGTCATCCCGATTCGCGCTGAAGCACGTTTGCTGGTAACCACTTTTTTGCCGGACACGTCGTTGAACCGCATTCACATACTCTGTCCTGATCCATGGCCTAAAGCCAGACATCGCCACCACCGCCTGATCTGTTCCGAGTTTATCGGCCAAATCCACCGCGTACTCAAGGACGACGGCGAATTTCATTTTTCATCTGATGATCAACCATACCTGGAAACAGTTATTCATCTGCTGGATATATCCGGTTTGTTCAAACGCGACGATAGCAGATTGGCAGAAATATCCGACATCAAAACTGATTTTGAACGCCGCTGGCTTGATAAAGGGAAAAAAGTAACTCATTGCCTGTGGGTAAAACAACCTTTACATTTCAGCGGTTCCGGTCATTAGGGTTTAAAATTCACGCGCGCATTATGCGCGCGCTAATTTTAAAGCCACCAAAAAGACTTCCACGCGTTGCCGACTTTGAGGTAAATTCAGTGGTTGATTTTTTTTACTTTAGCTGTATCTTACAAAGCTTACTCTTGAAAAAAGCAATCGGATCATTATAAAAATTTCAACTGCTTTTTTTAAGTTAATTAAAATTGCGGATGAGGACTGTCAGATGAACGGCTGGGATACTGAGAAAATTATTGCGTTACTTCAGAAATGTGGAGACATCGCCATAAAATATTATGACCGGCCGCCATTTGAATTGAAAGATGACTGCTCGGTTGTTACCGTCGCCGACCGGAAAATCGAACAACTCCTGGCGCAACATTTCGACCACCCCGAAAATAATTCGTATCTGATCGGCGAAGAAACTATTGCTGCTTACGGCGAAGATTATATTCAGTCCGCTCTGAACGGAAATACCTGGGTTGTCGACCCGATTGACGGAACCGCTCCATATTCCATCCATTGTCCGCTCTGGGGAATTTCGGTTGCCTACATGGAAAAATGCAAAATTAAAGAAGGCGCAGTATTTTATCCGGCTCTCGGTGAAATGATCTTCACCGATGGCGCTGATACCTGGTTGTGGACGACCGGCGGAAAACGCCTCCCTTTCCCTTTTGCCGCCGCGCCGCTCAACAACTCCTGGCCGGTTTCATTGTCTCAACAAATGGTCATGCACGGACAATTTAATTTTTCTAACCATTTGTCGGCCTGGGACTCTGCAGTGGCGGTTTTTGCCTATTTGCTGCGCGGACGTGTGCTCGGCTATATCGCCGACCTGAAACTCTGGGATATCGCGGCCTGCCTGGCATTTGCCGAGCGTGGAAACTTTGTTTCCAGCACTTATCAGGGGCAACCCGTAAACTGCGACGTTGCTGATTCATTTTATCTCGATTCCACGGATCTGCAACGCTGGCGCTTACGTAACACCACCGTTTTCGCGCCAAACCCTCAAACGCTTGAATATATTCTCAAAAACACCAATGAAGGACGTTAAATCACTTATGCCAGATACTAACCCGCTAATGATTTTCATGGTCAGCCTGGGCTGTCCCAAAAACCTGGTTGACTCCGAAGTCATGACCGGCCAACTGCTGGTCAAAGGCTTCGGACTGACAATGGATCAGAATGAAGCCGATATCTATGTCATCAATACCTGCGCCTTTATTGAAAGCGCGCGTCAGGATGCTTTTGAAGCTATTGAAGAAGGCGTCAGCTGGAAAGAATACGATCCCGAAAACCGCATGCTGGTGGTTACCGGTTGCCTGATTCAATGGGACAAAGATGAACGCGTCAAGCATGAGTTTCCGGAAGTCGATCTTTGGACCGGACTGGATTTTATTCCGCAGTTGCCAGAGAAAATCGCCGAAATAAAAAAATCACCGAAATTCAGCGGAATATCGTTCAGAAATAACGAGCCGTGTTACCTTTATAACGACGAAACTCCGCGTTTTCAATGGACGCTTCCTCACCTGGCCTATTTAAAAATCGGTGAAGGTTGCAATAACCGTTGCAGTTATTGCTCGATTCCGGATATCCGCGGCACCCTTCGCAGCCGGGAAATACCGTCACTGCGCAAAGAAGCAGAAAACCTGATCAAGGGCGGCGTCAAAGAATTAATTCTGATTGCGCAAGATATTACCGCATTCGGACATGATTCTGGAAACGGTACGCTGGCCGATCTGCTGCGGGAACTCCAATCTATCGATGCGGATTTCCAGATCAGGCTGCTATATGCACACCCTGCCCATTTGACTGATGAAATAATTGACGCGATGGCACAATGTTCCAAAGTGATTCATTATCTTGATTTACCGCTCCAGCATATTGCCGACCCGCTTCTGACCGCAATGCGCCGTCATGTCACCCGCTCTCAGATCGAAGAAACTCTGGGCAAACTGAAAAACCGCATTCCGGACATCGCGATCCGTACTACGTTCATAACCGGCTTCCCCGGTGAAACCGAAGCTCATTTCAACGAACTCAAAGAATTTGTAAAGAAATGGGAATTCAACCGGCTCGGCGTTTTTTCCTACTCACCGGAAGCCAAAACTCCGGCAGCGCAATTCGAAACCGCAGTATCTCCTGAAACCGCTGTCGCCAGAGCCGAAGAAATCATGAAAATTCAAGGAAAAATATCGCTTAAACAAAATCAACAGCTTGTCGGCAAAGAATTCAGTGTTATTATTGATCAAGTCAACAAAAAACATGCCGTGGGACGAACCTATATGGATGCCCCGGAAATTGACAATATTGTCCAAATATCTCCCGCGCGGAAAATTGCGCCAGGCGATATTGTTGAAGTCAGAATTTGCGGATGTAGCAAGTATGAACTGTTTGCTGAGCCAATAAAACCTAAAGGGAGTAAAAAATAATCAAATGAAAATGATGAATCTGCCCAATTCGCTGACAGTCGGCAGGATTGTTGCGATTTTTATTTTTTTAATACTGGCGAATATTGTTGAACCGGATGTCTGGCCTCATTTTTCTGATTCTTCAATCCGCCAGATTAAAATTTTTGCTTTTATTCTGGCGACATTGGCCGGACTGACTGATTTTTTTGACGGCTGGGCTGCCCGTAAATTTAACCAGGTAACCGACTTCGGCAAACTGATTGACCCGCTGGCCGACAAAATATTTGTGTCCGCAATTATGCTGATGATGGTGGAATTCCACATGATTCCGGCATGGATCGCGATTATCGTTATTTCACGGGAGTTCCTGGTTACCGGCCTCCGCATGCTTGCGCTTCAGTCTGCACTCGTAATTCCGGCCGACGGTTGGGGCAAGGCAAAAACCGCGATGCAGATGACCATACTGTTTATTGGCGGTGCGTCATGGGTAGGACTTTTCAGTCTTCGCTATGATATCCTGATCTTCGGCGGAACGCCATGGCTCGACATGGTTTCCGCTACTTTTTCCGAAAATTTCCGGGTCGATAATGGAACACTTCAACTGAGGATATGGTTTCTATGGAAATTGTTCCTCTGGGGTATGACCGCAGTCACCATCTATTCCGGCATAGGTTATTTTATCAAATTCAAATATCTCTTTTCGAAAAAATAACCATTACTTAATCCGTGAGAGATTCCGTTCGGTGTAGATGCGGGACGTCAAAACACTGTGCTGTAATATTTGCATAAAGCAACTTTTCCAATACCATGCATGGTGTCAATTTTTCAGGAATCCAAGTCGGAGACAGCATACGGAAGAACGTAAGAGGTACCGTTGGGTTCGCGTAAAATCCGGGTTTCAATATTAAATGTAGCGCGCAGGATTTCACAGTTCAAAATTTCAGCAGGAGTGCCGATATTGGTGATCTTGCCGTTACCGACGGTAGCCATGCGGGTGGAAAAGCGAGCAGCCAGATTGAGATCATGCAAAACCATCAATACAGTCAAACCAAGTTCACGATTTAATTTGGCAATCAGCTCCATAACTTCAAGCTGACAACGAATGTCCAGAAAAGTGGTCGGTTCATCCAGAAGCAATAATTTGGGGGATTGCGCGAGAATCATCGCGATCCAGGCACGCTGGCGCTCGCCGCCTGACAACGTGTTAATATTGCGTTTGCGCAGATGCTGTAAACGCGTCATCACCAGCGCATTTTCGATGGTGCTCCGATCTTCTGCGGTGAACGGCTGGAAGCGTCTCCGGTGTGGAAATCGCCCATATCCGGTCAGTTCTTCGACCGTCAAGTCATCCGCACAATAATGTGACTGCGGCAGCATCCCCATGATTTGTGCAAGTTTGACGGTATTCATGCGGTGAATATTTTTACCGTCCAGAATAACTGTGCCGTGCGAAGGTTTCAATAACCGCCCGACAGTTTTCAGCAACGTTGATTTGCCGCAGCCATTTGGTCCGATCAGAGTCAGAATTTCACCGGATTGTACGGTCAAATTGAGTTTATCCAATATCAGGACATTATTATAACCGGAGGAAATTTTATTGACTTCAAGTTTCATGTTTCAACCTGGTTTTCAGCAGCCATAGGAAAAACGGCGGTCCGATCAGTGCCATGATAACACCGGCAGGCAACTCCAGAGGTGCCATTACCAGCCTTCCGATGGTGTCGCAAGTAATCAACAGCGCCGCCCCAAAGATGGCGCATCCCGGCATTAACCAGCGAAAATCTGCGCCGATTATAATTCTTATCATATGCGGAGCGACCAACCCCACAAAGCCCAGCAAACCGACTACGCTGACCGCGGACGCTGCCAACAACGCAGCGACAGCCAGAAAGATAAAGCGACTGAGCTCGACCCGCTGGCCAAGACCGGTGGCTACTTCATCGCCAAGCGCAATGATGTTCAAATCGCGGGCTCCCAGCAATGCCAGAATACCGCCGCTTAACGCATATGGCCAGATTGATTTAAGGTGCGACCATGAACACGATGACAGGCTGCCGACCGAGAAGTCCAGCACGCCAATAACGCGTTCAGGATTGAACAAAAGAATGGCGGTTATAGCTGCACCGAGCAGGCTACTGATTGCCACTCCTGATAAAATCAGTTTTATTGGTTGTGCCCCGTGATTCCAGGCGACCAGATATATTGCCAGCGCCGCAGTCAGCGCGCCACCGAATGCGGCCCAGACTAAATATTGCGAATAGGCGGGGAAAACCACCAGAATCAACACTGCCGCCAGTCCTCCCCCGGAAGTTACTCCGATGATATTCGGAGAAGCCAATGGATTGCGCATGATTCCCTGCAAAATCGCCCCGGACAAAGCCAGTGCTGCACCGACAATTGCGCAGAGTATAACCCGTGGGAGCCTGATATCCCAGACTATTTGGCGTGCGACTCCAACTCCTGAGTTCATTGCATCGATGATTTCACTGAAACTCAATTTAATGGAACCGGCACATAATCCCCACGCAGAAGCAGCCAGCAAAAGCAGTGTTAATAAAATCAGTACCCCAATCCGATATGACAGACGACTTTTGATGATAGTAATCTTTATGGGCATTCTGCGGCCGGAAGTAGTAAAATGCATGACATGATATTCCTCAATTGTGTTACGCGCACTTCTAATACCGCCTTAAGGATCCGGCTTTAACGGTTGCGCGACAGCCCCGGATTAGCACCGGGTTCACTCAGGCGGTAAAAGAAATAATATATGCCGGATTGCGTCATTTACAACATAAATAAAGATGGATTACCTCACGGGAAAAAAACATATTCTCTACCACAAAGCAAATGGCATCAGCATTTGACAAGGAATGAAAAATCAGTAAATTAAAAAACCAAACCTGCCTGACAAGAAATCACCGCCCGGACTTGTGCTGGCAAAGCCGCCCTTTACCGGGAAACCAATCAGCCCGAAAAGATTTTACCGGAACTCATGAAGATGACCTCAATCGATACTGACTACTTGAATAACTCTTCATTCTTAATTGCCGAGTTAGTGCGCATTGCCTGTCGCGCCATGTGGTACAGCGCAATGGTGCAACTCGGTCCGAATGACAAAAAATACGAGCCGATTTACCGTCAAGCGCTGCAAATTATGAAATCACGTAAAATTCATTTACCCAGTGAAAGTGGATTTTATCTGCATATTCTGTCAAGCGATATTTACACTTTTTACGACCAAAAGCCGGAAAGGTATGCCGCATTTCTGGGTATACCGCTAACGATGATTACCGCCGCCAAAGGTGTTTTATCCTCATTGGCAGTTCGACCGGAACTTGAAAAACTGGAACAACAAGAGATTTTCGGCGATTACAAAGGGCAATACCGCGACATAATTTCAACCTGCAGGCAAGTCGCCTTGAGGTCGAGAATATCCATTGTCGTCGGCACAACCGCACTGGCATTGAAACTTTATCGTATCGAACACGATGTTTATCCTGAAACGCTCGAACAACTTGTCCCGAAATATTTAGATAAAATTCCACTCAGTCCATTTTCGGGCAAACCTCTAAAATATGATTCCAAGGACGACAATTTTACGCTTGTGTACGGCTATGAGAAACACCGTAAAATCCACAAACTGAACTCAGTGCCGGCGTATTAAGGAGAATTTTTGTCCCAATGCCATAATTTGTATTCGGTTCAGATACTGGTAATCATGATTGAATGTCATAAATTCATGCTTTAAACTTCGCGCGCGCATAATGCGCTAGTGAAGTTTAAGTACCATATTTAGAGAGCAATATTCAAGTTGACTTTTTGTATTGCGACATGCGCCAAACTGTTTGATATATTGCGATAAATCAAGTTCGTAAAAATATTCATGAATACGGTGCTTAACTCGCATGTATTTGTTATTTCATAATGCAGATCAGATGCCGTCACAAATAATCATATCGATATAATTTAAAACAGCAGTCCGGATTTAAACTATATATATATCGATATAGTTTAAAGAGTAAAAAAATTTGTTGAACTGTTTGATTGTTACAGAAAATGACGATATAATCAAAGTAAGTAAATCAGACCATTTACGGGGACAGTTATGAAATTGAAACGTTTGCATGAGATTGACCGCGAAATTCTGGGTATTAAAGCCGGCGACGGCATGATATGGCTTTCAAACCTTTTGGGCGGCAGAATTTTTTGTTCAATTGGCGATGAATTAATTCATCAGTTCCGCGATGATTTGGCGGCTGAGCCGGAACCTGGCGTGTTCAATAATCTAGGCGGAAATTCTTTATGGCCGGCACCGGAAGGCGGCGATTTTGCATATAATTATCTTCCTGAAAACGAATGGCTGGTTCAAGATGATGTCAGCGTAAAACCGGCAGAAACACTGATCAGCCGGGATAATGAGCTGGAAATCGGTAAACTCATGAATTTGAGCAACCGCCAGGGCGAACAGATTAAAATGCGTTTCTTGCGCAATGTGAAAGCATTGCCGCTGTCCGAGATCTGTCAAAAATACAAATTATCAGGAGCCGGTTATCACAGTGATGAATCCTTAACGCCAATCGGTGAATATCCCATTGATAAAGTTTTAGTCTCCGCCTGGTCATTGGAGCAATTTCCGGGAGCTGAAGGAATTACCGCTTTCGGGAAATTGGGGCAAGATGCCAACGGTTGCATTAACGACGATTTTTACGGAAACCCTCATCCCAGAATAAGCTACAACGACAATGTATTTATTTTCAAACTGGGTGGCGCTGCACGTCTCCAGATCGGCGTTAAAGCGGCATATAAACCAGAACTTATCGGCACACTGGATGAAAGCCGCGGACTGCTGATTATCCGCACTACGCCAGCGCGCAATGACGGACGTTATATCAATATTGCTGACAATGAACAAGTCAACGGTGTATATTCAGCCGCGGATAGTTTCAGCATTTTTAATGGTTCGTCAGAATTGAATTTCTATGAATTGGAAACCATCGCTCCCATGAGCGAACATAACGGTATTCTGGCCGGTAGCCGACTGGAGTCTGAAACCATGATTTTCAAGGGTGAAATCGCAGATTTAAAACGTTGCCTGAACGAATATTTTAAAGTTAATTTTTGATAAAATTCATTAAAAAACAATCCCAAATGGAGAAACTGTAATGAAAACGGTATTCGGATTTGACATGGAGACCGATATAGGAAGCTGGACACCATGGTATCATGGTTTTGCAGAAGGAACTCAAGCGATCCTTGACATTTTGAAAAAGCAAAATATTACCGCGACCTTTTATTTTACCGCGGATGCTGCTCAAAAAAATCCCGCCGAAGTGAAAAAAGTTCTGGAAGCCAATCATGAAATCGGCTGTCATACCCTTTATCATGAAACTATCGGCGATCCACTTTTCGAAATTCCCAGTGCGGTGCCGATTCTTCCCGAAGAAGTGCCAAACCGGATTCGCCGCGCCACCGAAGAGGTTGAAAAAGTTGCCGGAATACGTCCGGTTTCTTTCCGTTGTCCCAGACTTTGGGGATCAACCGCAGTTACCAATGCCCTTGAAGATTTGGGTTATGTCTCTGATGCGACGTATCCGATGTACTTCTACCGCAAACAACTTGAGCCATATCATCCGTCAAGAGAAGACTGGACTGAAAAAGGCGACCTTAAACTGGTAGAATTACCCAACTTCGCCGATTTGTCCATGGAGTCAAAAGACGAATATGGGCGTGACCTTGATCAGTGGCCTTTGTTCCGTACCGAAAGCGCCCAGGCACTGATGAAACACGTTGACGGTTATATTTCATTCTGCGAAAAACGCGGTGTGGAGCCTTTCATATGTTTTTATATGCACCCGTGGGAATTCGCCAAAATGCCGGAAGGCCTACTGCATTACGGTGAAGGCGCAGTTCTGCCGGATCCGTTTATAATTAAAAACTGCGGAAGCTACGCGAAAGAGCAACTGGATATTCTGATTGATATGCTGCGCGAACGCGGTTCTGAATTTTTGCAAGCCCGTAAAGTTAAAGTAAAATAAGCAACCCAAAAACAGGAGGACAACATGAATCCGACAATCCCGAAAACTGAGTATCAGGAAAGAATGAAGAAATTCCAGGCCAACATTAAATCCGCTGGCTTGGATGCGGCACTTGTTCACGGCATCGAATGTGACTGTGCGCACGTCCGCTATTTGAGCGAATATTGGCCGACTTTCGAATCCGCGGGAATTTTCGTTCCTGCCGAAGGCAAGCCCATACTACTGATCGGTCCGGAAAGCGAACTTTATGCCCGTGGCAGAAGCGTAATTCCCGATATCATGAAAATGATTCCATATCGTGAATCAGCAGAACCCCAATATCCGGGAATTGATGTCGCGAAATGGTCTGACGTAATCAAAGCTTCCGGAGTAAAAACCTTGAAGAAGCTGGGCATCGTCGGTAGTGCAATTATCACCATGCCAGTACTGGACTCACTTAAAAGTGAAATGCCGGGAGTAGAGTTGGTCAATGCCGGAGAAACTCTCTGGTCCATGCGTTATGTCAAAAGCGAAAATGAATTGGCCTGCATGCGCCGTGCTTTCGAAATCAGTGAAATTGCAATTGACGCGATTTTAAACGAAATCAAGCCGGGAATGACGGAATTCCAGGTCATCGGAATCGCACAACGCGAAATCTATAAAAACGGCGGTGAATATGAAGGGCACGCTCTTTATTGCTTCAGTGGCGAGCACACCAATAACGCGATCTGTCGTCCGAGTTCCAAAGTCATCGGCACCAATGAAATGATTCAGATCAACATCGGCGCCAGAGTCTGCGGCTATTCGTCAAGCGTCGGCCTCCCCTTCTCCATCGGTAAACTGCCTGAAAATCAGAAAAAACTTCAGGTTTTCGGACTTGATGCGCATAAGAAAACCATTGAGCTGATGGGCGGCGGTATTCCGGCAGCGGAAGTAGTCAGCAAATATGAAAAATGGGTCGAAGATCAGGGCTTCAAAAAGTTCATGCTCTACGGGCCATGTCACGCCATCGGCATGATGGAAGTTGAACGTCCGTGGATGGAATCGGTTTCAACCTACAACCTGGTTCCCAATATGACCTTCCAAGTTGATACATTCTTCTACGATTCCGATTTCGGATTACGTTGGGAAAATGGTGTCGCGATCAAAGAACAGGGCGTTGAAGTTCTTTCCAGCAAGTATATGAAAATCATCGAACTATAAAACATCATAAGGAGCAACCATGGACATGTTGAAAATATGGCGTTCTTCTAAAAGTCGATTCGGGAAATTCACCGTTAATCCGGTGCCTGAAGGCGAAGAAACCTGGAACGTCAATAAAGTATATACTGACGCTGAACTTGCAAAAATTGCCGATTCAGGCTTTAATGCGGTTTGGATACATGGTTTGCTCCACAGTATTGTTAAAACCGATGATTTTCCGGAGCTTGGAGAATATGCTGCTGAACACCAGCAGCGTCTTAATGAGTTGACAGAACGCGCGGCAAAGTATGGAATAAAAGTTTTTATTTACATGCAGCCGCCGCGTGCGCTGTTGACGACTCACCCAATCTTTAAAAATCATCCGGAAATTGCCGGACAGATCGAATCTCTTCAAGGATGTGAAGGTGACATGGTAAATGTCCAGGCGTTGTGCACATCACATGAAAGTGTTAAAAAATATTTAAAGAATGCTGCCGCCAAATTGGCGGAAAAAGTTCCAGATCTGGGCGGTATCATTATGATTACCGCATCTGAATATCCCGCGCATTGCTGGTCGCGCCGCGGGCGGATGATGGATGCAAATGGTCATTACCAGATAAATCCTATTGCATGTCCCCGTTGCAAAGACCGAAAGCCTGGCGAAGTGGTAAATGAAGTTATTCAACTTATGCGGGACGGCATTCGCAGTGTCAATCAGGATTGGAAAATTATTGCGTGGAACTGGTCATGGGCGATGTATGAAGATGCTCCTTGTGAAAATATAATCCGTAACTTGCCAAGTGATGTTATTTTAATGGCTGATTTCGAACGTGGCGGCAAAAGAACAATTCTCGGCAAAGAACGTATTATGGATGAATATTCTCTGGGCTATGCCGGTCCGTCGAAACAGTTCAGAGATTCATCTGAAATCGCCCGTCTTTACAATCGACAAATGATGGCAAAATTGCAAATTGGCACTACTCACGAGTTAGCCACCGTTCCAAACCTCCCGATTATCGGCAATATCTACCGCAAGGCTGTTAATGTCCGGAAAATGGGTTTAGCCGGCTTTATGGGAACTTGGAATTTCGGCAACATGATTACTGCCAATACTGCGGCTTTGAATCATTTTCTTGAAGAAAATATTTCTGACGACCAAGCTTTGGAACTGCGCAAATTTGCAGAAACATATTTTCCCGGCTGCCATGCCGGAAATATTGCCGAAGCTTGGGATAAGTTTGCCGAAGCTATGGATTTTTATCCGTTTTCAATACCTTATCTCTACGTCGGACCGACCAACTACGCCTGTATCCTTCCAATGGAGCCGGCGCCATTAACCGGAAAATCAAGCGGACGTTCCTGGCTTATGGACGAACGCGGTGATGACATTTCCAATGCTATTGCCGGTTATACTATTGATGAAATAATTGAGGGCTTTAACTGCCTGACCAAAATATGGGGAACCGGTGTTGAGTTGCTGGCTGAAGGTCTAGCAAATGTGCCATCGGCACATGCAGAAGAAGAGTTGGACAACGCACGCGTGTGCTATCATCTCTTTAAAAGCACTGAAAATTTCTGCAAAATATTCAAAATCCGCAGTAACTGGAATGCAGAAAAACTCCCTGAATACCATGCGATAGCTGAGGCAGAATTGAAAAATCTGAGGCTGTTATTGCCGCTGATTGAAAAAGATTCGCGTTTTGGCTTCCATATCGAAGCTTTCGGTTACCAGTTCGACGCTGAACAAATTAAAAGAAAAATTGAAACGATTGAAGCCCAGTTGTTGACAGCAAAAGGAAAGTAAAATTCTACTGAAAGGCTATAATGTTTTGAATTTTTCGATTATAAATTGGTGGAATAGCTTTATCAATAAGCGCGTCAACCACAGCTGAATTCCAATCTATCACGGATTCAGTTAAGTATTTATACGCAATGAAAGCGGCTAATATTATTATTTGTCGCTTTTTTTATTTCATCCACAAATGACCAACGCAAGATAAGGCACCAAGTTGAAGAAAATGAATAACAGCTTCATTCCACCGATAAAACCGTACATCATCAAAGTAAATGATTCTTTTGAAAGCGGGAACCATTTACTGTGAATCCGGAATATAAAGTCGCCCGCCAAAACATAACATAAAAAAGTTATGAATAATAGCCCGCCGTTGATAACTGAACACCACCCCAACACACTGCGTAAAAATTCTATTTGCATTGCTATTCTCTCCTATGTATTTGATTTACATTGAATTACGAAATATCTGCTAAGTTCGTTGTAATTTACCGATCTGCAGATGCACCGTATAGAAATTCACACGAGTCCGATAATTTTCCCAATTGTTCAGTTGGAACGCAAGCGACGCTTGATTATCTCTGCGGAACGTCGCAATTTTTCATCTTTTATGCAAAGTCCTGGTATTTTCTTAACCGCATTCATCACTGTAGCGTGATTTTTATTGAAGGCTTGCCCTATTTCCGGAAAAGAATGATTGGTTAATTCCCTGCACAAATACATTGCCAACATCCGCGGTTCTGCCATGTTTCTGGGACGTTGCGAACCCAGAATGTCGCTACGGCTTAATTCAAAATGTTCACTGACCGCTTTCTGTATTGCTTCGATGGTAATATTTTTTGATGACTGTTCTTCCTCGAAAAGCGGACGCAGCAATTCTTCAGCCATTAACTCGGTGACCTGCACATTGCTAACTGAGGCATAAGCCACCAATCTGGTCAAGGATCCGATCAGCCGTCTCACACTGGATGATATTCTTGATGCCACAAAACGCAAAACCGCCTCATCTATTTTGATCAGATGCTTTTCCTGAACTAACTGCAGAATCGCCAGACGGGTTTCAAAACCCGGAGGAAAAATTTCAGTTGTCAGCCCAGACTCAAAACGTGATACCAAACGTTCTTCCAACCCATGGATTTCGGCCGGTTGCTTATCAGAAGTCATGATAATCTGTTTATTGTGATTATATAACGCATTGAAAGTATTGAAAAACTCTTCCTGCAATTGCGTTTTGGTACTTAGAAAATGTACGTCATCAACCAGAAGAACATCAACTTCTCTGAATGAATCGCGGAATTCGCCCATCTTCTGATTCTTAATTGAGGCAACATAACAGTTAAGAAACTCTTCACAGGTTACATATTTGACTACCGCCGCCGGATTAAGACTTAAAACATGGTGAGCAACAGCCTGAAGCAGGTGAGTTTTCCCAAGTCCGGTACCCCCATAGATATAGAGCGGATTATATAATCCCGGATTTTCCGCTGCCGTGCGTGCTGCAGTATAAGAATAGCGATTTTCTTCTCCAACCGCAAAATTATCAAAAGTGTGTTGAGCATTGCATCCGCGAGGGACCATCGGCTTGATAACCGATTTCACATGGGCTTCGGCTGCTCCGGTGTCCGGTTCTGCGTCTTCGATATCCTCCCCACGATACCCCTCTTCAAACACATAGGAATATGAAATACCATCAATATCTTTCAGCGCCTTGCTGATATCTACACCGTAATTATCATTCAACCAATCTCCAAAAAAACTGTCAGAAATTCCAAGATAAACATTGTCGGTTTCAATGCGCAAAGGCAAAATATTATGCACTATCTGTTCATAAGTAACCGGATTTAAAACCCCTTTCAACCTCATGCATGCAACCTCCCAAAGTTGGCGCACACCAGAATCCCCGTGATACATGGTTGATTTTCTCCATTCTTTTTTAAGTTTATGTGTTCTGCAAAATTCGTTAACCACTTAATAATCAACGACTTTTACTCGTTTTTTTCTTGAAATCTCCTCCTGTTGGCGATATATTGTAATGTGTTGATGAACAACAACATAAGCACCAA
>Ga0172377_10002633_pt1 | contig 18398 bp, 13 predicted proteins | sample Pumphouse3metaG_FD_119749 | JGI IMG/M metagenome (GOLD analysis project Ga0172377, IMG submission 119749) | Leachate microbial communities from a municipal landfill in Southern Ontario, Canada - Pumphouse #3 metaG | ecosystem: Engineered > Solid waste > Landfill > Unclassified | place: Canada...
GCCGCTTGGTATAACGATACTTCGTTATTTTGCTGCTGGTAAAAGGGTTCTTTTTCGATTTTAAATTGGCTGATATCCATCACGCATTCCTCAACTAAATTAAGTTATTTTTATAAATCAGCAAGCCTGCTCATTTATAAAAATAACCTAGTTTTCGACTCAACTACTTAGGGTTAAAAAAACCTCTGCTTTGGACGAATCCATCACAGAGGCTGCTAATTTAGCCAAACAACGCCAGCACATAAGTCTGGCGGTTTTAGTCTAAATTACTTGTGAACGCCTAACTTCTCTCTCCAACCTGGATAGATCTTGTCAGCATCACCTGGGAAAGATTCGAACGCGCGCGCAAATTCTTTGTGCTCTTTCGCGAATTCGATTGGGTCTGCACCCGCTTTCCAGCACTCATACGATTGACGTAGAGAGATCGCACCCGCCGCTGGGCTGTCGATATGACCGTAAGAACCACCACCAGACGTGTTGATAACGTTACCGTGACCCAAGTTCTTGAAGAAACCTGGAAGACGTAATGCGTTCATACCACCAGAGATGATCGGTGTAGTCGGCTTCATGCCGTTCCACTTCTGATAGAAGAATGGCCCTTGGCACTCATCACGTTCAATCATGTACGCGATTTCTTTATCTTCGTTACCACCTTCCATTTTACCGAAGCCCATCGTACCCACGTGGATACCTGACGCACCTTGTAAACGAGAGATTTTAGCTAGAACGAATGCCGTGTAACCACGTTTCGCTGAAGGCGAGGTGATCGCACCGTGACCCGCACGATGGTAATGCAAGTATTGTGATGCGTAGTTACGACGTGCCGTCGTGATCATACCTGGACCACCAACATAACCGTCAACTAGGAACGCAACGTGAGGAGCAAACTCACCGAACGTTTCTAGGATGTAGTCAGCGCGGTAAAGCATTTCGTAATGGTCGTCTGCCGTGATGTTTGCAGAGAACAATTTAGCTTGACCGGTTTCGTCTTGCGCACGTTTCATCGCGTCAACCACTAACGGAATCACTTTTTTCATTGGTGCGAAAACTTGGTTACCTTGTGGCTCGTCGTTTTTGATGAAGTCGCCGCCCAACCAGAACTGGTAAGCTGCTTTAGCAAATGGCTCAGGACGTAAGCCTAATTTTGGCTTGATGATGGTACCGGCAATGTAACCGCCGTTTTTGTAATCACGGCCAAGAATACGCCACATATCAGAAATGTCTTTTGCCGGACCGTCAAACAAATGCAATTTCGTTTCTGGAACCCAGAAATCTAACATTTGTAGGTTTTTAACGTCGCCCATACCTTGGTTGTTACCGATAGCCAAAGTCAGGAAAGACACCAACATCGTTTTGCCGTCGATACCGTTACGGTCGAACAAGTCGAATGGGTAAGCAATCTTGATGATTTGATTCGCTTCATCCATTTCATAAACCAACGCGTCAACCCCTTTGGTGAACTCGTCGGTGGTACACACTTCAACGTTGGTACCGGTTGAAGATTCGGCCGCAATGTGTGCCGCTACTTCTAAATAACCGTAACCGGCGGCGGGTTCCATTCTGTATGCAACCAAAATGTGGTTTTGACCTTTAATTAGGTCTTCTTCTTTCAAGCTTAAGTCAGCGTAACGATTCGACTGATCCATCTTACTTACCTCAATAACGACGAGTTTTCTCGTCTTTAGTCTTTGCTATCAATTCACTGCAATACAGAAAACCAATAACCCCGAAATAACTGATGGTTAGTTTAAAGCTTCAACCGATTTATACAAATCAATATTTATTATGTTTTAGATAGCTTTATATCTATATATTTATTCAAATCAAGTTTTGCCACGAAACCGCTCAACCCACAAAGCAGGAAAAGCGCTAGCTCGTTCGCCTCGGACTAAGACAAACCATTGACATTGAACTAAACTGGCCCCTACCACCTCAAGCCTGATGAAATTTCGAGGCAACTGATTGATAAGTTGAATTTAAGTGAGTTTCTACATAGGCTCAGGACTCAACCAAAACCTTTGACTAAAAATATCTCAAAAAAACAATGATTTAATAGTTAAAAAGCCTTCGTGTTTCGGTGGTTCAAAAAATGAATGCTCAACAGCCCCTAGGATAAAACCAATTTTTCTTGCAGCGATTTTGTTAAGTTGATTGCTTCGAATTTGAGCAACTCGATTAATTTAATCGCCGCTACCGAGAGCGCCTTGCCTTTAGGGAATACCAAATACCATTGGCGATGAATCGGAAAGCCTTCGACGTCTAATACCACAATATCACCACGCTCGATTTCATCGAGCAAGGTCGCTACCGCCGCCACCGTCACCCCCAAATTTTGTAACACCCCTAAACGCACCACTTCGTTACCGCCTAAAATCATTTTAATATTCGGCGTGTAATGATGTTTTGCAAACACCGCCTCAATTTGCGAACGCATACCCGAGCCCTTTTCACGCATTAACAGCGGCACTTCCTGCATTTGTTCAAGCTTAATTTTGCGCACCTTAGCCAAAGGATGATGTTTATGCGCCACAAACACCAGCGGATTCGGCGCAAGTTGAAACGACTCGACCGACAAGCCTTCCGGCGGTTGGCCGAGAATATAAAAATCGTCTTCGTTTTTAAGAATACGCTCAACTAGCTTTTCCTTATTGCCCACCATCATCGCCACCGACACGTCTGGATAATGTTCAACAAAGTCATGGATCACCTTCGGTACAAAATATTGCGCACTGGAAATCACAGATAACTTGATGCGCCCACCAGCAAAGCCCTTGAGGTTTTTGATGCGTTGTTCAGCCGAATGCAAATGCGCCAACACTTCTTGCGCCGCTTCGTACAACACCTCACCGGCTTGCGTTAGAAAAACCTGACGGCCAATTTGTTCAAACAGCGGCGTTTCCAAGGCATCGGCTAATTTTTTCACCTGCATCGACACCGTGGGTTGCGTTAAATGCAACTCCTCCGCCGCGCGGCTAAAGCTATTTAAACGCGCGATGGTTTCAAACACCTGTAACTGACGCAGAGTGGCGTGTCGCACTAATTGATTAATTTTGTCAGCCATGATTCACTCTTTCAGCCTTTTAGCAGGCCTGCTTATCCTTGTCAAAGCGATTAAAATAAAAAACCCCGAACGAAGTCGGGGTTTTTAATCAGTCCGTGTTAAACGAAACTTAGTTTACTTTTTGGTTTAGAGAACCAGACGCATAACGCGCTTGCATTTCTTCTAAGCCCAACGCTTTGATTTTTGAACCGTGACCCGCGCAACCAAAGGCCTCAAAACGTGCTTTACAGATTTCCATCATCGCATCTTCTGCCGCTTTGTAGAACTTACGAGGGTCGAAGTTTGATGGATTTTCAGACAAGTGCTTACGGATTGCACCGGTTGATGCCATACGTAAATCGGTGTCGATGTTTACTTTACGCACACCGTACTTGATACCTTCAACAATCGCTTCAACCGGTACACCATAGGTTTGACCCATGTCACCGCCGTAGCTGTTGATGATTTGTAGCCATTCTTCAGGTACTGAAGAAGAACCGTGCATAACCAAGTGAGTCGTTGGGATACGTGCGTGAATTTTTTTGATTTGGTCAATTTTCAATACGTCGTCTGAAGGCTTAGACGTGAACTTATAAGCACCGTGAGACGTACCCACCGCAACGGCTAAACAGTCAACGTTGGTGTCTTTTACGAATTGCGCCGCTTCTTCCGGGTCAGTCAACAACGCAGAATGATCCATTTTTTGATCAGAACCGTGACCGTCTTCTTCACCCATCATGCCGGTTTCTAATGAACCTAAACAACCCAATTCACCTTCAACTGACACACCGCCAGCGTGAGCGATTTTTACCACTTCAGCCGTGATCCCTGCGTTGTACTCATAAGATGCCGGCGTTTTCATGTCCGCCATCAAAGAACCGTCCATCATGACCGAAGTAAAACCAGACTGAATGGCACGTAAACATACACCAACATCAGAACCGTGGTCTTGGTGCATCACAACCGGTACATTCGGGTACATCTCAACGGCGGCTGCAACCATGTGGCGCAACATTGGCTCACCAGCATACTTACGTGCACCAGCTGAACCTTGCAGAATGACCGGAGAATCAACGGCCGCTGCTGCACGCATAATAGCGCGCACTTGTTCCATATTGTTTACGTTAAACGCTGGCATACCAAAGCTATGTTCTGCTGCGTAATCCATTAATTCACGAAGTGTAATCATCGCCATTTGCGATACTCCTTTGTTGGTTTCAAAAAATAAAACGGTTTACAAAAAATAAGACCTGGTTAAGGAACCTTAACAATTTCAAGTCTGTTCGTTCCACCCATGTTTCCACGTTGTTCACCACGAGTCAGGATCACCAAATCGCCTTCTTGAACAATGCCAAAACCTTTAAGCTGTTTCAAAATATTTTGCTGTACTTCTTCATCGGTTAAGCCGGTGTAATCGACAATCGACGGATAAACACCACGATACATACACACTTTACGGCGCGTGGCGGTATGCGGCGTTAAGGCAAAAATCGGCATACCCGAACTAATACGCGACATCAATAACGGTGTGTTACCCGATTCAGTTAAAGCCGCAATCGCCTTAACGTTATAATGGTTTGCCGCGTACATAGTGGCCATCGCAATGGTTTCATCTACCGCCGAGAAATATTCGTCAATACGATGCGTAGATTCGCGGGTTGAACGCGACTTCTCTGCTTCTGCACAAATGCGCGACATCGCCTCAACTACCAAGTGCGGGAAACGACCCGTGGCGGTTTCGCCGGATAACATCACCGCATCGGTACCGTCCATCACCGCGTTGGCCACGTCAAACACTTCCGCACGCGTCGGAATCGCGTTTTCGATCATGGTTTCCATCATCTGCGTTGCCGTGATGGTGACACGATTTAATTGACGCGCGCGTTTAATGATTTTCTTTTGTAGCGCAGGTAATTGCGCATCGCCCACTTCAACACCCAAATCACCCCGTGCAATCATCACCACATCTGAAGCAAGGATAATCGAATCCAACGTTTCGTCATTTGATACCGCCTCCGCGCGTTCGATTTTGGAGACGATGCCCGCATTCAGCCCAGCCTGAACCGCCAAGCTACGGCAATACTCGACATCCTCCGCCGAACGTGGGAAAGACAAGGCCAAATAGTCGGCATTCATCGCCGCTGCCGTCAAAATATCTTCCTTGTCTTTTTCGGTTAGCGCACTCGCCGATAAACCACCACCCAAAAGATTAATGCCCTTATTGTTTGATAGCACACCGCCGACGGTCACCGTACATTCAACGCGCTCGCCAATCACCTCATCAACACGCATTACCACGCGTCCGTCGTCTAATAACAACAGGTTGCCAGGTTTGACATCATACGGTAGGTTTTTATAGGTCAAGCCCACTTCACGAATATTGCCTTCGTTTTTATCGACATTATTATCAAGCGCGAACTTTGCACCATCCTGCAACTCCACAGAGCCGTCGTGAAAACGAGCAATACGAATTTTTGGCCCTTGCAGGTCAACCAATACCGCCACCTCACGGTCTAACTTAGCCGCAATTTCTCGCACTGAATTAGCGCGCACGATATGATCTTCCGGAGCGCCGTGCGACATATTAATACGCACCACATCAACACCGGCTTTAATAATACGTTCAATCTCACCAGGACGATCCGTTGCCGGGCCCAGTGTTGCCACAATTTTAGTTCTTCTTAGAATAGGCATAATCCTATTTAATCCTTTTCAACATAATAATGAGAAGATGGGCTTATGCTGATTAAGATGACTCGCAAAATAAACTGCTCCCCCTGATTGGGGATAGACACATTCGGTCTGACTCAATTCACTTCCCGAGACACCCTTAACATAGCGATAAGCCAAACAAAACAGACCTGCTAAAATTAGCAGGCCTGATCAACACACACGCTTAGTTAGCGCGCTTTTCCAACATTTCTACTGCAGGTAGTTTTTTGCCTTCCAAGAATTCAAGGAACGCACCACCTCCGGTAGAGATATAAGACACTTGGTCTTCAATGCCGTATTTATCGATCGCAGCTAAGGTGTCACCACCACCCGCGATAGAGAAGGCATTAGATTTCGCAATCGCGTTAGCAATCGTTTTAGTACCTTCGCCAAACTGATCAAACTCAAATACACCGACTGGGCCGTTCCAAACCACCGTTCCGGCATTCATGATGATTTCAGCTAATTCCGCCGCTGTCTTAGGACCGATGTCAAAAATCATGTCATCATCCGCTACCGCGCTTGCGTCTTTCAACTCTGCCACCGCCGTAGGCGAGAACTCTTTACCCGTCACCACATCTTGCGCTAACGGGATAGACGCACCACGTGCATTCATGATTTCATTTAGTTTTTGAGCGGTTGGAACCAAGTCATCTTCACATAACGACTTACCCACATTGTGGCCTGCCGCTTTAATGAAAGTGTTAGCGATACCGCCGCCCACAACTAACTGATCAACCACTTGAGACAAAGACTCTAACACCGTCAATTTTGTTGAAACTTTAGAGCCACCCACGATAGCGACTAAAGGACGAGCGGGGGATTTCAATGCTTTTGCCAACGCATCCAACTCTTCACTCAACAATAAACCGGCACACGCAACCGGTGCAAACATACCGACACCGTAGGTTGATGCTTCAGCGCGGTGAGCGGTACCGAACGCGTCCATGACAAATACGTCGCATAATGCGGCATATTTTTTAGCGGTTTCTTCAACGTTTTTCTTTTCGCCTTTGTTAAAACGCACGTTTTCCAACAACACTAATTCACCATCGGCGACATCAAATCCACCGTCAACCCAATCCTTTACCAAACGGATTGATTTACCAAACTTGTCAGACAAGTTAGCCGCTACCGGCGCCAAAGAGTTTTCTTCCGAGAAAACCCCTTCTTCAGGGCGGCCTAAATGCGACATGACCATCACTTTTGCACCGGCATTGAGCGCCGCTTCAAAGGTTTTCATTGACGCACGAATACGCGCATCTGAGGTTACTTTGCCATCTTTAACCGGAACGTTTAGGTCGGCACGAATTAATACGCGCTTACCTTTTAGATCCAAGTCAGTCATACGATTAAAAGACATACATTTGCTCCAAAAGGGTCAATTAGTTTTTAGCAGCGTGCTCAACCATGCGCATCATATTGCAGGTATAGCCGTACTCGTTGTCATACCAAGCGACGATTTTGACAAACGTGCCGTCTAGTGCAATACCCGCACCCGCATCAAAAATAGATGGGTGAGAATTACCACGGAAGTCGGTTGATACAACAGATTCATCGGTATAACCTAACACACCTTTCATTTCACCTTCAGAAGCCGCTTTCATCGCCGCGCAAATTTGCTCGTAAGTCGCTTCGTTGTTTAGCTCAACCGTTAAATCCACTACCGATACATCAGAAGTTGGCACACGGAACGCCATACCGGTCAATTTACCGTTAAGCTCAGGCAATACTTTACCGACGGCTTTCGCTGCACCGGTTGAAGACGGGATGATGTTTTCCAAAATACCGCGACCACCGCGCCAATCTTTAGAAGATGGGCCGTCAACTGTTTTTTGCGTTGCCGTTGCAGCATGAACCGTGGTCATCAAACCACGCTTGATACCGAAGCTGTCGTTTAATACTTTCGCCACCGGAGCTAAACCGTTAGTAGTACAAGACGCGGCAGAAAGGATAGCTTGACCTTTGTATTCGTTATGGTTTACGCCATAAACAAACATCGGCGTGTGGTCTTTTGAAGGCGCAGATTGAACGACCTTTTTCGCGCCCGCTTTAATGTGTGCTTGGCAAGATTCTTCGGTTAAGAAAAACCCGGTACACTCAAGAACTAAGTCAACACCCACTTCGTCCCACTTCAAATTCGCTGGGTCACGCTCTGCGGTTAAACGAATTTTTTTGCCGTTAACGACCATGTTATTACCTTCAACCGACACATCGCCGTTGAAGTTACCGTGAACAGAATCGTACTTCAACATATAGGCCAAATAATCCGGCTCCAATAGGTCGTTAATGGCAACGATTTCGATGCCAGGAAAATCTTTAGCCGCTGCGCGGAACGCCATACGGCCGATACGACCAAAACCATTAATACCAACTTTAATTGTCATAGCTTTCTCCTGTTAAAATGCAGTCAAGCAAGCTTGACCGCAGCAGACGCCACGCGAACATGGCGCCTAATCTAAAATTAAAACCTGATTAAAACGGATTATCCGATAAGAGCTTCGGCTTTGGTTACGACGTTTTCCACCGTAAAACCAAACTCTTTGAACAATTCACCGGCTGGCGCAGATTCGCCGAAAGTGTCGATTCCGACTACATCGCCTTCTAAGCCGACCCACTTACGCCAGTAAGCGGTTACACCGGCTTCCACCGCCAAGCGTTTTACACCTGGAATCAAGACCGAATCTTTGTAAGCTTGATCTTGAGCATCGAACATTTCCGGACAAGGCATAGAAACAACGCGTACTTTTTTACCTTTGGCCGTTAGGGCATCCGCCGCCTTGATTGCCAATTCAACTTCCGAACCAGTCGCAATGATGATTAAGTCAGCTTGGCAAGCGCCTGAACACTGACAATCTTTCAACACATAGCCGCCTTTCTCAATGTTTTTCACTTGTTCAGGGGTACGTGGCATGGGGGTTAGGTTTTGACGTGAGAACACCAACGCTGTCGGTGCATTACCTCGCATCATCGCTACTTTCCAAGACACCGCTGACTCGATGGCGTCACAACCACGCCAAGTTTGGAAACGCGGAATCATACGCATAGTGGCGATTTGCTCAACCGGCTGATGAGTTGGACCGTCTTCACCTAGACCGATTGAGTCATGGGTGTAAACATAGATGGTGCCGATTTTCATCAGCGCTGACATACGTAAAGCATTACGCATGAATTCCATGAACATTAAGAAGGTTGCGCCATACACTTTGAAGCCGCCGTGCAGCACCATACCGTTCATCATGTGCGCCATACCGAACTCACGTACACCCCAAGAGATGTAGTTACCGTTAGCGTTTTGCTTATTCACTTTAACGGTACCTGACCAGTTGGTTAGGTTTGAACCGGTTAAGTCAGCAGAACCGCCGAACATTTCTGGCAACAACGGCCCCATCGCTTCGATGGCGTTTTGTGACGCTTTACGTGAAGCAATGTTTGGCATATCGGCTTGCGTTTTAGCAATAAACTTATCCATTTCCACTTCGAAGTTAGCCGGTAGTTCACCCGCCATACGACGTTTGAATTCTTTCGCTAAATCAGGATAGCTTTGCTCATAAGAGGCAAACATCGCATTCCATTGTGCTTCTTCATCCGCGCCTTTTTTGGTGTGATCCCAACCGTCATAAATTTCTTGCGGAATCACAAACGGCTCATGGTGCCAACCAAGGTTTTCACGCGTTAAAGCGATTTCTTGGTCGCCCAATGGTGCGCCGTGGCAGTCGTGGGTGCCGCAAAGATTTGGAGAACCGAAACCGATAGTCGTTTTGGTACAAATTAAGGTAGGCTTGTCTTGAATCGATTTAGCTTCGTGAATCGCGGCATTTATCGCATCGGCATTATGGCCATCAACGTTACGAATAACGTGCCAACCGTAAGATTCGAAACGACCCGGAACGTCTTGCTCCATCCACTCATCAATATGACCATCGATTGAAATATTGTTGTCATCCCAGAAGGCAACTAACTTACCTAAGCCTAACGCGCCCGCCATCGCACAAGCCTCATGCGACAAACCTTCCATTAAGCAACCGTCACCCATAAACACATAAGTGTGGTGATTTACAATTGGGTGACCCGGACGGTTAAATTGTGCCGCCAAAGTGCGCTCAGCGATCGCCATACCGACCGCGTTAGTAATCCCTTGACCCAATGGGCCGGTGGTGGTTTCGATACCATCGGCATAACCATATTCAGGGTGACCGGCGGTTTTTGAATGCAACTGACGGAATTGCTTGATATCTTCGATGCTCAAGTCAAAACCGGTGAGGTGTAGTAGGGAGTAAATCAACATTGAGCCGTGGCCGTTAGATAATACAAAACGATCGCGATCTGCCCATTTTGCGTTTTTCGGGTTGTACTTCATGTGGCTGTTCCACAACACTTCCGCAATGTCAGCCATGCCCATCGGCGCGCCAGGGTGTCCTGACTTGGCTTTTTGTACGGCATCCATACTTAACGCACGTATGGCATTGGCGAGTTCTCTACGAGTTGGCATATCCACTTCCTCAAAATTGAAAAAAATTCGGTCTATTCAGCCGTCGCGCAGGGTGCTTGACCGCTTGATTGAGTCAAGCCATCCATTTACGCAACCGGTTTTAGGGAGATAAAAACGTATGTTTACGTCCTTACATAATCCACATTGAATCTGCTATTCTCGCTTAAAATCAAAAAATCTTCAAGCGATACCCAATATTGCAAAAAAATTGCACTCGGATTTTTTTACTTGTTTTATCCTTAGCAGGCCTGCTTATTCGGCCTTTTATGCTTCTATCTTACCCTTGTCTAAATGACGGTTAGATGAAAATTTTTTTCGCACCTGCTCATACCAAGACAGCTGCACCGGTAAAACCAACAGAATGAGCAATGTCGCCACCAATAACCCAAACGCAATCGACACCGCCATCGGAATTAAAAACTGCGCTTGCAACGAGGTTTCAAACAACAACGGCGTTAAGCCCCCGATCGTGGTCAAGCTCGTTACCAATACCGCACGTAAGCGCTGTACCGAAGCCTCCTCCAGCGCGGCATCTACCGCCAAACCCTCCTCCCGCAAGCGCTTGTAGAAATCGACCAAGATAATCGAATTATTGACCACAATCCCAGCAAGACCAAAAAAACCGAACATCGACAAAATGGTCAAGCTAATCCCAAACACATAATGCCCTAAAATCGCACCAACCAACCCCAGCGGAATCGCCAGCATCACTAAAATCGGCCAACCGTAGGATTCAAATACCCACGCCAAAATTAAATAAATCAACACCAAGCCTATTGCCAACCCCATCATCATATCGGCAAAGGTTTTGCGCTGATTTTTAGCCGTACCTTCCAAGCTATAACTCACGCCATATTTGCGCATTAACTCCGGCAACAGCGTGGTTTGCAAGTCTGCCAAAATCGCATTTGCATTATTCACGCTGCGATCAACATCTCCCAGCACCGTCACCGCTAATTGACCATTAAAGTGGCGCATCACATCAAAACCTTGGCGTGCGTGCCAAGTGACCACATTCGCCAAAGGAACCCGCGCGCCGCCCGGTGAAGTCAGCTCCAGCTGATTGAGAATCGCCAACTGCGCCTGTTGATCACGCGGCAACATCACGCGCACCTCAACTTCATCTTCTCCCAGTGTATAAATTTGCGCCAACTGGCCGGAAAAAGCGGCACTCAGTTGCGCACCGACATCGCTATAACTAAAGCCTAGCGTTTGCGCCAACGGGGTTAAGCGAAACACCATTTGCTCGCGCCCATAAGGTAAATCATCACTCAACCCAGAAACGCCGGGCAAATCGTCCAACGCCTGCTGTAAATCCAAAGAAGCCTGCTTTAACAATGATGCCGAAGCTCCGGTAAACATGATTTGAATATCGCGCCCTGGCGGGCCACCAGTCGGCGCAGTGATATTCATATTTTCCAAACCCGGAGCCTCTGCAATCAATCCCTGCCAATGTCGAATAAAATCTGCATTACGCGTATGACGGCGCTCCGCATCAATCAACTCAACGTTAATCTGCCCATATACGCTGCCGCTGGAGCCAGATCCCTGGTTATACACCACCACCGCCGTATCAATAATACCCGGCTCCAAATCCGCTTCGGTACGACGCAAAGCTTCATACGCCTGATCAACAAACGCCGCCGTTTGCTGCGCAGGCGTACCGGCGACAAACTGAATCGACGCATCAATTTTATTGCCCTCGGGCGAAGGAAAGAAGGTAAAACTCAAGCGCCCCCCCGCCAACAAACCGATCGCAAATATAATCACAACAAACGTCAGCGCCATCGTCAACGCACGATGCGACAACACCCAACGCACCAAGCGACGATAATGCGTTTGACGAAACTGTAAAAACGTCTCATCCCAGCGCGTACGCCAACGGGCTTGGCCGCGATTTTTCAAACTCAAACCAAAACGCAAATGCGAAGGCAGCACCAAAAAGCACTGCACCAACGACACGATAATGACGGCGACAATCACCATCGGGATTGCAAACAAAATCGCGCCGATTTCCGCACCGATTAACATCAAAGGCAAAAAGGCAGCGATAGTCGTCAACGACGATGCCATCACCGGCGTGAACATTCGATGCGCGCCGCCTTCTGCCGCTTCAAGGGGCGGCTCGCCCATTTCATGGTGGGTGAGCGTATCCTCACCAACCACAATCGCATCATCGACAATAATTCCCAGCGCCATAATCAACGCAAACAAGCTCATCATATTTAAGCTGCCGCCAGCCAAATACAGCACCATCAACGTGGTCATAAACGAAATCGGAATCCCCAACGCCACCCAAAACGCGACGCGACCATTTAAAAACACATACAACACCAGCAACACGACCAACAAGCCACCCAAGCCGTTTTCAATCAACAGCATAATGCGGTCTTTCACCAAGGTCCAAGTTTCGTCATACACCCGAAGTTGCAGGCCTGGCGGCAAATTCGCCTCGGTTTCGCTCAGCCAGGCCTGCAAAACACGCGAGGCCTGCAACGTATCGCCCGACTCGGCACGACGTAACGCCATTTCAACCGCCGGTAAGCCATCCACTTCTAAATACGCACTGTCTTTAAACGCACGTAACCGCACTTGCGCCACATCTGACAAAAACAAAGGTGAAGCCGCCGACGGGCTCGCCAACGTCAAATCGGCAAACCCCGACTCGCTACGACGCTGCTCAATCGCACGAATATCGCGCGAAGCCTCGTCATCACCAAAACGCCCCGCCGGAATATCTCGGCTCAATGCCCCCACCTGAGCCGCAATCGCATCCAACGTCAACTGATGTTGACTCAAGCTTGCCGACGACACCTCTATCGCCATTTCTTGGCTAGGCAAGCCGCGAAAATCGATTTTATCAATACCGCGATTCAACAAGCTGCGCTCAAAATCACGCACCCAATAACGCAGATTTTCTTCCTCACCCGGCTGTCCAATCACCAATAATTTCGCCACGGGCTCATAGCGCAACACCCGCTCAATGGTCGGGTTTTGAATATCCTGCGGCAAATTGCGCAACTCAGACACCCGCTGACGCACCAAATCAATCGCCTGCACCATATCCGTGCCTTCGATAAACTTGAGCGTAATCAACGACGAACCGAGCGCCGAAGTAGACGTCATTTCATCCAAATCCGGCAAGTTGCGCAACACTCGCTCAATCGGTTCGGTGACACTGGTTTCAACGTCTTGCGCATTCGCCCCCGGCCAAATAATGCGCACTTGCGCATAATCCAAATTAAAATTCGGAAAAAACTGCACATTCAACTTCAACAACGCCACCACGCCCAGCATCAGCATCAGCATCATCAACAAATTCGCCGCCACCTTATGCCGTGCAAACACCCCAATCAAACCGTGCGAACGAAAACGGCTCTGCATTACATCACTCCTTGTGCCGCACCGCGTACCTGAACAGGCAATCCGCTAATGGCATTCGGCAAATGGGTCACCAACACCCAATCCTGCGGACTCAACTCCCCCCGAACCAATGCCCAACGCTCGCCATCACGCCACTGCTCACCAACCTGCTCCACTTGACGCACGGCCAAACGCCCCTGCTCAATCACATACAGCCGATCCTGCCCATACAGCGCCGCATACGGCAACGCAAACGCCGCCGATGCCAGAGGCAAATCCAACGCCAATCGCACACGTTCCCCCGGACGCAAATACGCCAAAGCCGTCGGCACTTGCAACACCAGCTCGACTCCGGCATCCACCGCCTGTCCACCAAAACGCAACACCGGCAAAGATATCGACGCGTCTTGCTCATCCAACAAACGCGCGCTTAACGGCGGTGTGCGAGTGAGCGCCTGCTCAACCAACGCACGATAACGATGCGGCAACACCGCACGCACCTCCAAATGATCAAAACCGTCATATTCCATCAACAACGTATTCGCATTCACCTGATCCCCCGCACTCACCGACAAGCGCACCACCCGGCCGTCATACGGCGCAATCACCGTAGCGCGCTGTGCATTCAAGCGCGCCCGCTCATCATTCGCCTGCGCTTTAGCCAAACGCGCTTGCAACTGATTCAACTTCGCCTGATGCTGATCCACCACCAACTTCGCACTCATCCAAGCGGTTTGTTGTCGCAGCAACGCCTCACGCGACTTATCCAATACCGAATCTGAAATCAAACTGCGCGCTTTCAGCTGACGGTTACGCTCATATTCCGCTTTCGCCAAACTCAATAACTCCGCCTCATGTTGCTCGCGCTGGCGCTCCACCGACTGCGCCGCCTGCTCCACACTCAGCAACGCCTTCGCCTCCTCAAACTCGGCCTGCGCCGTTTGCACGCTCAACGCCACCTCCAGCGCATCCAACTGCAACAAACGCTCACCAGCGCTAAACGTTTCGCCCTCTTGCTTATCCACCGACGCTACCTGCGCTGCAATCGGCGCCGACACCTTCACTCGCTGAGACGACACCACCTGCCCATACAGCACTTGCTGCGCGCTACCCTGAGCCGGCTGCGCACGCACCGCATCCACCGCCCACACGCGCTCCTCAACCACAATCGGCGCACTACTCGGTTTAGTTGCCTTTAAATACTGAAACAGCAGCACACCGGCACCAACAACCAACAAAGGAAGCCACCATTTTTTTGACATCATGCAAACACCTGCTCTCGAGGGCTAAAAACTTAGAAAAAACAAGGAAATTACCGCCTATGCGGGGCGATAAAGCATAAGCACTTTGACACCACATTGCAAACCCATTAGCATGATAATGCGCTTCGTTTTGAATAACCAAGCGCCAACTTAATGCACAATCTAAAGGATAGCCACCATGAACAAACACAGCCTCAGCGCACTGGGCTTAAGCCTCAGCCTTGGTCTCAGTGGCCTTGCGCAAGCCAACAGCGACCACCTCACTGAAGCACGCCATTTAGCCAAACAGTTTGGCGGCCAACTGCAACCGACACTGGGTCAAGCGATGAAAAACGGCGGCCCGGTGAATGCCATCGGCGTATGCCAAACCAAAGCGCCCCAAATCGCCAACGAACTGGCTCAAACATCAGGTTGGGAAATCAATCGCGTCAGTTTGAAAAACCGCGCCGAAAAAGGCCAGGCTGACGATTGGGAAACGGCGGTATTAACCCGCTTTGATCAACAACGCGCACAAGGTGCCGATCCGGCGACACTCGAGTTTGCCGAAATCGTCACCGAAAACGGCCAATCTGCTTATCGTTATATGAAAGCGATTGCGATTGGCGAAGGCCAGCCTTGCTTACACTGTCACGGTACAAGCATCAACGAACCAGTCAAACAAAAACTCGCGCAGCTCTATCCTAACGACCAAGCCACTGGCTACCAAGTTGGTCAAATTCGCGGCGCATTCAGTTTCAAAAAACCGCTTTAACACCATCACATCAACTACGCATCACCCCATTGGTGATGCGCCGGATCGGCACGCAACGACACGGGTTCTTGGTGAATAATCACATCCGCATTCGGAATTTGATCCTTAATACGCTCCGTGACCTCCTCCGCAATCGCGTGCGCGCGCACCAACGGCATACGATCATCCAACTCCAAATCAAACTGAATAAACACATTCGGTCCGGAGCGATAGGTACGCAAATCGTTAAAGCCCTCGACACCGCGATGAGTCAAAATTATCTGCTGCACCTGCTCACGCAGCGCATCCGGCAGCTCAATATCCAATAACTGATTCGCCGATTCTTTCGCCAACTTCAGCGCGCTATACCCGATAAACAACGCAATCAGCAAACCGAACGCCGCGTCCACCCATTGAATCGCCCACAAGGTCAACAGCAAACCGACAATGACTAACGCATTCGCCGCTAAGTCACTTACATAATGTAACGAGTCAGACTTAATCGCCACCGACTGGGTTTGCGCCACCACATAACGCTGAAACATGACCAACAGCGCCGTCGCCACCATCGAAAACACCATAATCCACACCCCCAGCTCAATATGCTCAACCGGCTGCGGATGCCACAAACGTTCCAATGCATACACAAACAAATAAAACGCCGAACCGGCAATAAACACGCTTTGCGCCAACGCCGCCAAAGGTTCGGCCTTGCCATGACCAAATCGATGCTCCTTATCCGCCGGCACCTGCGCCAAACGCACGGCAAACAAAATCATCACCGACGCCGCCACATCCAACGCTGAATCCAACAACGACGCCAATAAACTCACCGAACCGGTGATGCCCCACCCCAAAGCTTTCACCACAATTAACAACGCGGCCAAGCTCACCGAAGCATAGGTCGCGACACGCGTTAAGCGCTCAGGACTCATCGGCTAACGCTCCCTGCATACTGGTTTTTAAGGTAATTAAACGGGTTTTAAAATTATCCAACTTTGCCAAACGCAACTGCTCAATCGCCTGCGCCATTTTATCGCCGCTCAAGCCACTTTCTGCCAGCGCCTGCGCATCCACATCCTGACACGCCTCCAAGGCGCTCAACCAAAAGGCTTCTTGCTCATATGGCTGATTTTCAAAGCCCAAACGCCCCAAATGATCATAACGACACACGCGTAACAGCGCCTCAAAACGCCCGCGCTGGCGCAAAGCATCGCAACCGCGCAACACCTTAAGCATATCCTGCGGTGTCATCTCCAATCCGCCGCGATGAATCCAACCATGCCATTGTGTCACACGCATCGCTAACTGCTGGGTTGATTTAGGCACCTTAAAGCGCTGGCACCACGCCTGCACAATCGGCAGGCCTGCCTGTTCGTGCCCTGGGTGTTTCGGCCACAAATTCGGCTCGGTCAAACCCTTGCCCAAATCATGCACTAACGCGGCAAAACGCTCATCCAAGTCTGCCTGTGCTTGCGCCGCGGCATCCACCACCATCAGCGTATGCACCCCGGCATCACCCTCAGGATGGTGCACTGGCGACTGCGGCACACTAAACAAGCACTCAAGCTCCGGAAACAGCGCATCCAACGCGCCGACATCACGCAGGCTATAAAAAAAGGCGCTTGGCTTTTCGCACATCAGCGCCTTACTCACCTCCAACCACACCCGTTCCGGCACCAAATCCGCCAAATCGCCAGCCGCCACCATCTGGCGCATCAAGGCCAAGGTATCGCTGGCGATATAAAACTGAAATCGCGCTAACTGCGCCACAAAACGCGCAACGCGTAGAACACGCAAAGGATCTTCGCTAAAGGCCGGTGACACATGACGCAAAATCCGATTTTTTAAATCCGTCTTACCATCATAAGGATCAATTAAATCGCCGCTGCGGCTCGCCGCCATTGCATTAATGGTTAAATCACGGCGCAAAAGATCCTCTTCCAGCGTCACCTCAGGCGAGGCATCTACCGTAAAACCGTGATAACCGCGTCCGGCTTTGCGCTCGGTTCGCGCCAACGCATACTCCTCGCCGGTTTCAGGATGCAGAAAAACCGGAAAATCGCCCCCCACTTGCTTGCAACCCAAATCCAACAAGGTTTGCGCCGTAGCGCCGACCACAACCCAATCGCGATCCTTAATCGGCACATCTAACAACGCATCGCGCACCGCACCGCCGACGAGATAAACCTGCATGATTAACGCAACTCTTCCAAGTCACGCCCAGCCTGAGAGCGAAAAAAATCATAGCGATAACGCAAGCGGTTCGGCACGATATACGTCGCCAACAGCGTTTCGATCGGCGTTGGCGCAAAACCAAAATGGCTAGCAAAATCCTGCTCACTCACCAAATCTTGCGCCAACAGTTTTTGCTGATATGCGCTAACGGTTTTAAACGGCGCTAACCCACCTAACAACAGCATAAACTTGGCATTAAGCTGACACATCGGCAACACCATTGCCTGCTCCAAGCCCATCAACTGCTTCACCCACACGGCCAAATCAATCAACGCCATACGCTCAGCACCGACCACTTCATATTTCTTCTCAAACGTTTGCTCATGCTTAATGCAACCGACCAACGCGCGCGCAAAATCCTTCACCCACAAAGGCTGCACGTTTTTATCCGCATTCGGCACCATCAACAGCGGCCCAGTCTGCAACTGCTGCTTATATAAACGCGTGGTATCGTCGCCTTCGCCCACCAACAGCCCGGCGCGCAAAATGGTAGTATGCGCCGCTACCATATTATGTACAATCGCATCCGCCTCACCCAAAATGCGCAACTAATCCGACTTA
>Ga0172377_10002635_pt1 | contig 18391 bp, 21 predicted proteins | sample Pumphouse3metaG_FD_119749 | JGI IMG/M metagenome (GOLD analysis project Ga0172377, IMG submission 119749) | Leachate microbial communities from a municipal landfill in Southern Ontario, Canada - Pumphouse #3 metaG | ecosystem: Engineered > Solid waste > Landfill > Unclassified | place: Canada...
ATAGAAATCGCTAGCTTTCGTTGCTGGCTTACCCATAAATATCTCTGGTGCCAGATATGGCAAAGTCCCTGATACCATCTGATTATCTTTGCTCGTATCGATCTTTGTAAAGCCATAATCAATCAGCTTCAAGATGAGAGTTTTGCCTTCCATCCGATACAGCACATTTTCAAGCTTCAAGTCTTTGTGTAATATCTCCTGCGTGTGCAAAGCATTAAGTGCATAGCATGTCTGAACTACTATATCATATATTTGATTTACCTTCGCTTTGGTAAAGCGGAAATTTGCCAGGGTCTTACCATCAAAATATTCGCTGATAAAGTAAATATGATCGCTAACATGGCCAAAATCTACCACATGGTTCAAATTTGGATGTTCTATCTTAGTTATGCGGTGCATTTCTTCAGCGCTAAAGTGTAAATATAGTGATTCTGAGGAAAGGTATTGGAACAGTTTTAGGGTATAGATATTATCTGTGCGGATATCACGTACCTTAAACACATTCGCCCAAGAACCCGAGCCAAGGCTTTCCAGTACTTCATACCGATGATCAATATACATAGCTAACCTCCAAACATGAGCGTTGGATTAGCCCAATATCATTATGCAAACATATCGAAGCCATGCTTCCACCTTTTATGTACCCAAAACCATTGATCAGGATACATACGAATCTCTTTTTCAATAATCTGGTTAACTTCTTCCAGAACTATCCTATAATTCGGTTCTTGATCGTCAAGCTCTACATGTAGAATTGGTTTATGGAATTCAAATATAATCTCCCCATCGTCGGTTCGTCTGGCAAATCCGGGAACAATAGGAATTCCGTAACGTAATGATATTTTGGCCACTCCCTTCCAATGAGAAGCGGAGAACCCGAGGAAATCCATCATTAAACCCGATTTTCCAGCATTCTGATCCATTAATATTGCCACGAATCTGCCTTCATTCAGTTGCTTAATTATGTCTCGTAAACCCTTGTTCATGTCTATAACCTTAAGTCCGCATCGCTTGCGGATGTCATTCGTGTATGTATCAAACAGGTTATTTCGTTGAGCTTTGGCAATTACACTTAAGGGAATCCCTGCCTTGGGCAAAATCCGTGCTGCTTCCCAATTGCCAAAGTGAGCGGTAGCGAGTATTGCGCCTCTTCCCAAAGACAAAGCTTCATCTACATACTCTCTACCCGTAATTTTGCACATGGAATATAGCTGTTCATCATCGGTTAAATACTCTTCCAGAACAGTTAATGCCATGTTGCGATACATCTTTTTCAAGATCACTTTTAGCTCGGAAAGAGGGGTATTAGGGTAAACCTGCCGCAGTTGCTTTAGAGCTATTTGTTTCCGAATACCAATACCATACCCCACAGTATGGAAAAGGCTTATCAGTAAATACCTTACAACAAAACGTGGCAAGAGTTTAAACCCTGCCAACCAGGCTCTGAAGCTATAGTATTCTATCTTGTTAACTAATTCTTTTTTAGACACTTATAATTCCCCTCGGGGCTTGTAAATCCCAAGAGGACATCTTTTTGTACTTGCCTAAAGCTGACAAGCAATATCTTTCAAGCTAAAAGCTGTTCCAGTTTCTTTAGTATCACGTTTTTGGAGACAACCCCAATCGAAGAATCTACTTCTGCCCCATCTTTGTAGAATTTAAGCGTGGGAATGCTCATTACACCGTGTTTTCCTGCAAGCTCAGGGAAATCGTCAACATTAATCTTAGCGAAGATAACGTTGGTAATTTCCTTTGCCACTTCTTCAATTACGGGTGCTAAAATATTGCAGGGTCCACACCAGGGTGCCCAAAAATCAATTAACACCGCGCCTTTTGAAATCTTTTCTTCATAGTTCTTATCGGTAAGTTCGATTATCATCCTTCTATCCTTTACAACATTCTTTATATTACAATATAAGGCATTAGTCTGCTATAGCAAACGAATGTGCCTATTAGCCATTAGGTCTATCGATATACTCTTTTCTAGGATTGTATGGCTCAAGTTCAATCATGGTGGGGAAGTTTGTTTTGCCTGTATGCTGATTCCTATCTTTTGTGCTTGAATTCTCCTAGCATTGCCCTTGAATTGTCCATAATAAGGGCAATGGATGGGCAATGATAGGGCAATGCAAGCAAGGAAGAGAGATATTTGTTTCAGAGGATGGAAATTATTAAGCGAAAGGCCTAATGTTCTTAAAGGGAAGCTTAATGAATTCTGTGGCTAAAGCTTTTGTCTTTTTGATTAAGTCTTCCAAGTTTCCATTGTTTTCAATCAGGAAATCAACCTGTGTTCGTTTGTTTTTATCATCTATTTGATTGTGCATACGTTTCTTAGAGCTTTCCAGTGATTCTCCCCGTGAGACTAATCGATTTAGCCGTATATCTTCAGTTGCCGTTACTAACACCAGAACGTCAAAACACTCTTTCAAACCAGCTTCAAAAAGAAGCGGAACTTCAAAGCAAAGAACCTGTTCTGCAAAATTGTTTACGATCTCTTGCATATCCTTCAGCACAAGCGGATGGATCAGCGAATTGAGGAATTCCACTTCTTTACGGTTGCTGAAAACGATATCGGCAAGTTTCTTTCTGCTGATGCGATAGGGCTGCATACAAAGGGTGTTGTCGTTACATAGTATGGAAGAGGAATACCTTGCCACAAGTGCATTAATGACTGCGATGTCTTCCAGCCTTTGATTGGCAATAGTATCAGCATTGTAAACTGAAAAACCGAGTTCTGTAAGAATATGACAAAAAGCACTTTTCCCGCTTCCTACATTGCCCGTTATACCAATGATTAGAGGACGGTTATTTTGCAGCATCGGTTAAAATCTGCATCAATTCTTCGAATGCTACGTCAGTTTGAATCGTACCAGCACTAGCGACTGATACCTTACCGCTTTGCTCGGAAACTATGATAGCGATCGCATCACTTAGCTCAGTTATCCCAATTCCGGCTAAATGACGGGTGCCAAACTTGCGAGCGTATTCTTGCTTTTTGGACAGTGGTAAGACCACTTTAGCTGCCATAATACGTTCTCCCCGTACGATAATCGCACCATCATGCAACAAGCTTTTGGGGTTGAAGATAGTAAGGATTAGCCGCATGGATATCGCCGCATCAATAACTTCGGCACTCTGAATGTATTCATGCAATTTCCGCTTGTTTTCCAATACGATCAATGCGCCAGTTTTTCTAAAGCTCATCGAAGAAACTGCATCTATTATTGGAGAATAAAGAGACGTTTTTTCCCTTTTTCTAAAGGCAGTACCAAGTTCCCGTGAGAGATTGAATCTAGCCAAAATAGATCTCAATTCGGGTTGGAACAATATCACTACAGCCACAATCCAAAAGTTGCGGATAGCACTAAGTAAGGAACTTACCACCTTGAGATCGAAAATCACGGCAAGAAAATACAAAAGCAGCAGAAACAGTAAACCCCAAAGAACTTGATAACCACCTGATTTACGGACAATTAATAAAGATTGGTAGATCAAAAATGCGATGAGGAGGATATCGATAATGTCTTTGAATTTGGGAATTAGAAAGCCCATTTTATGCTCCCTTGCTTATTGAATTGCTAATGCGTTCTTTGCCAATGGCAGCAAATACTTGCAGGAATTTAACGTGGGAAAGTACATCGTGGCAACGGATTACTTCCACCCCTTGCATTGCAGCCCATGCCGCCGCTGCCAGGCTACCTTCCAAACGCTGATTCACATCGGTGGGATTAATTGCATTAATAAAGCTTTTCCTGCTTGCGCCTAAAACAAGTGGTAAACCTAGTTGATGGAAATAATCCAGGTTGGCGAGCAGCTTTAAATTGTGAACGAGGTTTTTCCCAAAACCAATCCCTGGGTCTAGCATGATATTCTCTTTTTTAATCCCTTTTGAAATACAGTAATCGATACGCTGTTTGAAAAAGGCAAGGATGTCAGATAGAACTTCATCGTATTGCGGGTTATCCTGCATGGTTTGTGGCTCACCTTGCATATGCATAAGAATAAGCTTGGCATGGGGATATTTAGCGACAGTCTCTACCATGTTAGCATCGTAGCCCAAAGCAGATATATCGTTTATTATATCTGCTCCATATTCAAGAGCAGCTTTAGCTACTGATGATTTGCGGGTATCGATAGAATACTGCACTGTGGGATAAGCTTTCTTTAGCTGTTCTAAGACAGGGATAATTCTGGCTAATTCTTGTTCTTCAGAAACGGGCAACGAACGCGGTCTGGTTGATTCTGCACCCAAGTCTATTATTGATGCACCCTCTTGGATCATTTCTCCGGCACGTTTTATTGCTTTTGTTTTGTCCAAATACAGTGAACCATCGGAGAAAGAATCCTCAGTAAGGTTTAATATTCCCATTATTATTGGTGCTGAGCCACGCATCTTAGCTAAGGTATCAGCCTTCATTTATTATGAACTTGCATCTAATGCGATACTTGCGATCGGGATTGTAAGCACCCCTAAAACCGAATCGCCATTGGGGGAGAACTTTCTTTATAGCTTCCACGTAACTTGCGGAGTTATAGCTAAGCACAATTAGACTGTTGGCATCTACCCCACCCTTATTATTTAACTTGAATTCCAGGAACACCTCTCCATCAATATCAGGGACAATAACTGGTTTGGGCTGAGCTATTATATATGCGTCTCCATCACCTTGTTCGAGATTGGAGGAAAAACCAAAGTTGCCGCTAGGTAGTGTGTTTCCCAAACTCCGCAACGCATCTGAAGTTCGGTTTCGAGAAGTCCTAATTGATGGTGGATTGGTAGTAGCACTGCTGTTGGATGCATCTATAACTGGGCTTTCCAAAACACGCGGCTGTTGTTTAACCTCAGTAGGAGGAGAGCCTTGTGCTACAGCCTCTTCTTGATTAACGGATTGTTTTTCAGCGATTGGAGTAATTGGGTCCGGAATTGCCCCCTTTGAAGCAACAGTAGCTGAAAGTTTGGGCGTATCAGGCAGCTCCCATTCAAAACTGAGCCATTTGGTAGGTAGCGTAGGTTTTATTACAAAGATAGCCAGTATTAAGAGCAGTAATAGATGACCTATCAGTGATAAAACATAGCCATTTTTAAGTTTGGGGTGCAGCTTTAAGTTCACTTTTTTATAACAGTGGTAGCTACAAAGATGCGTTCATAGCCAGCAGAACGAATAATATCCATCAGGTTAATCAGCTTTTGCACTTGCACCTTATCTTCTGTAGATAAACGCACAACCTGCTCGGAGCTATTGAATTTACCCTTTAACAGCGCGGGTAAATCATTTAGCGTAACCTGCTGTTCCATAAAGAACAGTTTACCGTCATTATAGTAAGTAATTTGGAGAGTCTGATGGCTTTGTCGGTCTGCAGTTGTAGAACCTGGTAACTTGATGGGAAGCCCAGTTTGGCTGGCAAAATTAGAGGCAATAAGCAAGAATAAAAGCAAGAGGAATATTACATCCGTCATGGATATCAGCATGGTTGTACTTATCTTTTGCTTAGATACTCTTAGTTTCATGGTTTAGTTATTCCCTGTTTTAAGTTTTCCACTTTTATAATGTATTCTACTGCTGTATCCTGCATGTCCTTTACTATATTCTCCAGATTTTGCACTAGGTCGTTGTAGAATATTATGGTTACTATACCCACTATCAAACCGCCAATGGTAGTGAGCAATGCTACCCAAATACCTCCGGCTAGCATGGAAATATCCACCCCGCTCTGGCTTTGACCCTGGATATTCATAAAGACTCTCACCATTCCGATCACCGTGCCAAGAAACCCAATCAAAGGAGCAATAGCAGCAAAAGTGGATAGCCAGCCCATCCCTTTTTCCAGCTCATGTAACAGCAAATTGGCAGTGGATTCCATGCTCTGATTTATCAGGTCTAAGTTTTGGGTTTGGCTGTTGAATAGTTTATCGAGCATCACACCCAAAGGACTATCAGTACCATAGATTTTGAGCACACTGCGCATATTGTCCAGCTTATCTTGTTGGCGTAATGATCGTTGCAGTTTTTGATTAGAGTTTTTAACGTGTTTCAATTGGCGGTATTTCTCTATCACAATACCGATAACTATCACAGAAATCACCAGCAGAACATACATCAGTATTCCGCCCCGGACAATAAGGTTTAAAGTGGACATAGTACCTCTTTTGGGATATTTAACTAATGGCTTTGTTTAAGAGGAACACCGACTAAAAGCCGGTGTTCCTTATTCTATCTAATTAGGCGTTGAACTTATTTGGCATGCTGCTGATGAAATGCCTTCATAAATTCCGCTAAAGCGTGTGCAGCTTTTAGGGGAAGAGAATTATAAGTTGATGCACGGCAACCGCCAACATCACGATGGCCTTTCAATCCAATCATCCCTTGCTTCTTCGCATCGCTGATGAAGAGAGCTTCCAATTCTTCGTTAGGCAGGCGGAAAGTGATATTCATCAAAGAGCGATCTTTAACCGCAACTGTGCCTTTATAGAAGCCATTGGAGGCATCAATAGCTTTGTAAATATAGTCTGCTTTGGCGATGTTGTTTTGCTCAACCTTGTCCAAGCCACCATACGCTTCTATCCATTTAAGGACTAAGCCGATCAAGTAAATTGTAAAGGTCGGTGGGGTGTTATACATGCTACCATTCTTAGCGTGAATTTGGTAATCAAGCATGGAAGGAAGACCTGTTGCGGCAGTAGCGAGGAAATCCTTTTTAATCATCACGACTACGCATCCTGCAGGGCCAACGTTCTTTTGGGCTCCAGCGTAGATCATGGAATACTTCTGAACATCGATAGGTTTGCTCATGAAGTTTGAGCTCATATCTGCGATCAACGGAATACCCGCAGGAATCTTTGGATCAAGCTTCCATTCTGTGCCGAAGATGGTATTGTTCGTAGTGATGTGCACATAGGCTGGGTTTTCTGATAGTTGCCATGTTTCGGGAATATAACTGAAGTTCTTGTCTTCAGATGTAGCGGCAATATGCACGGCTTTACCGATTTTCTTGGCTTCGCCAATTGCTTTCTTGCTCCAAACACCGGTGTGAATGAAGTTCGCCTGCTTGCCTTCTGGTACAAAGCTCATTGGCACCATTAAGAACTGCATGCTTGCTCCACCTTGCAGGAATAATACTTCCCAATCGTCTCCCAAACCATAGATGCGTTTCACCGCTGCGTAGGTTTCATCAATGATAGCTTGGTATTCTTTACTCCGATGGCTCATCTCCATCACAGATAGACCCATTCCTTTGTAATTGAACAGATCAGCTTGAGCTTCCAACAACACTTCCTCTGGTAGTACTGCCGGACCTGCGTTAAAGTTATGTACGCGTTCCATTTGTATCCTCCTAGACACTTTTTATTATTCTGAGTACAAGAATTTCAAAGTCCATTCTTTCAGGCAAGCTATTTCTTTCAACTTACAAATTTATTGACGTTATTGCAGACTTTTAAATGGTGAGACAGAGGTGTAACCGTATGATTCATGAAATGTTATCTAATTATCAGCTTGTTTTAGCTTCCGCTTCTCCCAGGCGTAAAGAATTGTTTTCTTTGCTGGGGTTAAACGCCTCTATTATTCCTGCTGATATTGCCGAACCGCTTACTGAAGAAAAACCACATATTCAGGCAATGAACCACGCAAATAATAAAGCTCGATTCGTGCTAAATACTTTGTCTAAGGGGCAGATTGTAATAGCAGCAGATACTCTAGTAGCAATTGATACAAACGTATTGGGCAAGCCTAAAGATGAAGAACAAGCCAGAGAGTATCTCCGAATGTTATCAAAACGTGACCATATTGTTTACACAGGGATATGTATCGGCTTAAATAACCATATACTATGCGATTATGAACAGACTACTGTCTCATTTGCCGCAATAACTGAAAACGAAATTATCTCATATCTTAAAACGGGCGAGCCACTCGATAAAGCTGGTGCCTATGGGATTCAGGGCTATGGGTCTCAGTTTATCACCGGTGTTCACGGTTGTTACTTCAATGTAATGGGTTTCCCCATCCGCAAATTTTATGAATTACTGCAAGTCTTATTAAGGAGTCTTGAACAATGATATTACTCCACAACGCTTATCTTTGGCAAAACGGAGGCTTCTCTGCTTCCAAGAAATCTATCGTTATTCACGATGGACTAATAGAACAGATAGTTACAGAACCCAATCCTCCACTCCTATCATTAAAGAACAAGCTGGATTGTGGTGGTGCTTACGTGTATCCGGGATTTACAGACACACACACACACAGCTTTGAAGGGGGCTTGTATTCCCTTGGTATAGATCTTTCTATAGTAAAAAACATCCAAGACATACTAGCTTTAATTGATCTTAAATATTCCAAAACCGCGGGAACTGATCCCATCTTTGCCTGGCAATTTGATGAGTTTTCCATCGCAGAAGCCCGCTTCCCATTGATTGCCGAGTTGGATAGCGTTTCTCCCGATAAGCCTCTAATTCTACGTAGAGTGGATGGGCATTCCTGCATCCTAAATAGTGCAGCAAGAAAGATGGTATCGGGCTTGGATAACTACAAAGAAGAAATCCTCAGAGGTTCTTATAATGATAAAGCCGTCCATTATTTTCATGGGAAGCTATCTGAAGAGACTATTTTAAATGCCTACCATAAAGCATCGTTACTAGCTATGCAAGGTGGTTTTTCGGGAGTGCATACCATGATCGGTGATGCCAACCAAAGTATTAGCCATTACCAATTACTTAGAGATAACCTGCATCAATTCCCCATTAAATTCACGCTCTATCCTCAGTCTTTTAATATCAAAGCTGCTCTCGATGTAGGTGCAACCCGTATCGGTGGATGCATTCTTGCCGATGGTTCCATCGGTTCTTCCACTGCGGCACTATTAGAGCCTTACAATAATAGCGACTCATTGGGAAACCTGTACCAAAGCGATGAATTTTGGGGTAACTTTATCACCCAAGCACACAAGCATAATCTGCAAGTGGGTGTGCATTGCATTGGTGATCGCGCCATTACGCAAATCAATAATATCTATAAGAAGCTTAAGGATACCGATTACCGTGATTTACGGCATCAGTTGATTCATTGTGAGCTTAGCAACGACAGCCTTATTAAAGATATTAAAGCTTCGGGCGCGGTACCCGTAATGCAGCCAAATTTTGATTTGTTATGGGGCGGAAAGGATGGCCTCTATACTCGTATGTTGGGAGAAAAACGAAGCCTGAACATGAACCGTTTTTCCTCAATGGTACGTAACTCAATCCGTATTACCGGTGGATCAGATTGGTATATTACTCCCATGGATATTGTCCAATCCATCAGAGCTGCGATGTATCACCATAACCCCAATGAAAGCCTTACTCACGCACAAGCTGTTGATATCTATACCAAAAACGCAGCCTGGCTAAGTGGTGAGGAAAACACATTAGGATCTATTAAAGAAGGTTATCAGGCAGATTTTACAGTTATGAGCAATGCTCTGGATGACGAAGCTCACATCCCTCACGTAGTTTCTGTTATTCGCAATGGAATTATTGTTTATGAAGCTTAACGTATTCGCGCTTAGTGGCATAAACATAGAGAATCTTGTGATAGATGAGCTAAGCATTCATCCAGAGTGTAAACTCGTAGATATATACAAGCTAATCTTACAAGCCTTTTTTGGCCCCTTACATATTTTGGGTGATCTGGAAACTGTTTCGAGCTATATAAAAGCCGAAGCTATGGCGATGCATAATATTTATCAGCCCTTTATACAGGATATTAGCAACAGCCTTGGTTTTAGTAGAATTAGTATAAGCCTGATTCAGCCTTATATCCACCAAGATGAAAAGCTTTTTACTGAGCAGTGTAATCAAATGGCTAACCTAATGAAACTATCCTGCCTGCAAGGAAAGCCTAAATACTCAATGAAGGAGTTATGGATGGGAAGCAAAGAGCTTATCCATAGCCATTTACCCATAGACAATAATGAGTGGGACAAATTGTTACAAATTGCTGAGCAAGCGATAATCCCCCACCATTCAGATTTATTTAGAACGACTTATGATCCTCATTACCGTGTACTAAACCCCCGTTTAAACACTTTTATTGAAGATCTTTCCAATAATACAAAAGCATTTTAAGGAGCATCCATGAAACCAGTCCGCGTCCGTTTCGCCCCCAGTCCAACCGGCTACTTACATATTGGTGGTCTGCGTACCGCTTTATATGACTATTTATTTGCCAGCGCGATGAAAGGTAAACTAATTCTACGCATAGAAGATACAGATCAGAGCCGCGAAGTTGAAGGAGCTGCCACAAGTCTAATCAATACACTCCACCAACTGGGCATAGATTTCGATGAAGGCCCAGGTATCGGTGGAGAGTTCCAACCATACACGCAATCGCAAAGATTAGAATTGTACAAATACCACGCACAGAAATTAATTGACAGTGGCAATGCTTACTACTGTTTTTGTAGCTCTGAAACTCTTACTGCCATGCGTGAAGAGCAACAATCCCAGGGACAGTTTGTAAAATACGATAGACGCTGCCTTCAGCTTAGCACAGATGAAATTACTGCCAGATTAGCCAAGGGAGAAAGACACGTGATCAGGCTAAAAATGCCTGACCACAGGTTGTTTAGCTTCGACGACCTAATCCGCGATAAGGTAGAGATGGAAAGCTCTCAATCTGACGACCAAGTCCTGGTAAAGAGCGATGGATTCCCTACCTATCATCTTGCTGCTGTAGTAGATGATCATTATATGCAGATATCGCACGTGATTCGTGGAGAGGAGTGGTTATCTAGTACGCCTAAGCATCTTTGGCTCTATGAATGTTTTGGTTGGGAAGCTCCGATTTGGGTGCATCTTCCTCTTATACTTGCAACTGATCGTAGTAAGTTAAGTAAACGCATGAATGATGTATCTGTAGAAAGCTATCTTACTAAGGGTTATCTTAAAGAAGCTCTACTGAATTTTGTGGTGCTTTTAGGCTGGCATACATCCGATGACAGGGAGATATTTACTCTGGAAGAAATGTGCGCTGCCTTTAGTCTCGATAGGGTAAATAAAGCCGGTGCTATCTTCGATCTTACCAAGCTGGACTGGATGAATGGGCACTACATGCGCAGTCTTCCCCTGGAGACAATTGCTGAACGGTGTGAGCCATATTTCCTCAGTAGCGGATTCGATATTTCCAATAGAGATAAGTTTATGAAATGCGTTGATGTTGCCAGGGAAAGATGCACGCTGCTTCCAGAAATTGTGGACTACAGTAAGATGTTCTATGCGAAAGCCGAGCTAAGCACCGAAGATAAAGACCTTATGCAGAATCCAGAATCGCAGAAAGTGCTAAAGTGGTTTGCCGAAGAATTACCCAAAGCGATGCCATTAAATGCAGATAAAGTACAGGAACTAACCAAGCTTTGCACCACCAACCTCGGTATTAAGGGTAAAGCCCTATATACTCCCCTGCGCCTGGCATTAATTAATCAGGCTCATGGTCCTGATCTACCCAATACTTTTGCCATCCTTGGCGATCAGGAAGCAATAGACAGAATTAACCGCTATGTCGTAAAATAAATCTCTACACTCCTTGTTTCAAATACCCTATCATTGCCCACTCATTGCCCTTGTCATGGACAATAGGTGGGCAATGATAGGGCAATGCTTGCAAGGAAGTATGGGTGTGAATGGGGCAAACTTGGGGTGGCAAACTCTGATTTGCCACAGCATCCAGAGGATGCTTTCAAGACAGCTACGCTGACTCTGCCAATTCGTAGATTGGCAGCCCAATGGAGGTTGGCAACCCAATAAGGCAAATTGCATCTGATTAGCTTTGACGCAATACTAATTTATATGCCAGCGGTGGATGCTAAAGTGACAAGTGCCATGATCGCTTCAAAGATGATACCATAATCATCATCGCTGTATTCCACTGTCCTACCATCAAGCCTTTTTGTGTAAGGCATCAGGCAGGCAACATCAGCCATGGCTGTGGAGTGAAACTCTATCTTTAGACAAATTGGTTTTGCGAATTGATATAGGGCTATCTTCTGCTTTGCAAGGCAGTTCTTAATTGCTGTGTCCAACAGAGGCCGCACTAATGCAGAAGAATAATTCTTGGCAGCAAATTTGGCAACTGCTTCTTTGGTGCAGACAAATTCCACCCAAGGCATAGCGTTTTTTATTTCGGCTTCCAAGGCTTTGTCACCGGTTATCAGAGCTACTGGAACACCGTGATAACCGGCGTAGGCCGCATTTATCATCGCTTCGTTCATCCGGACACCGTTAATCCATATCTTCTGAATACGGCTGTTGGAATAAGTGTGATCCATATTGGCTTTCAAAGTGCCTGTGCCCGCATGGTAGCCTAAAAAGAAAACCATGGAGTATGAATTATCAAAAGCAGGCATCATATAGGCAGGTCTGGGACCCCCACTGATCAGCGAGATACGAGGATCAATATCGGTGATATCATAGCTTAAGTTATCTCCGCCCGAATGAGAATCGGCAATCACGATTTCTTCTATGGTTTTACTATCTTTACAGTTCAATATCGAGATTAACGCGTCGTTCACATGGGCTTGCATCACCTTGCGAACGCTTGCACGATCAGTCTTTTCCTGATCCCAATTATAGGTTCCAGGCATTCCTTCCATATCGATGGAAATATATATCTTCATACAAGCTCCTTGGCGATTTGTGCGCCGATTATTACGTTGTTCTTTAATAGTGCTAAATTGGTGGAGACAGATAGTCCCTGGGTGGATTCTGCTAAAAATGAAAGCAGGAATGGAGTAAGATCCTTACCCCCCACTCCCTGTTCCATCGCTGTTTGAATTGCTTTTTCTATATGGATAGAAATCATATCCTTGGGAATTTCATGCTCATGGGGAACTGGGTTTGCCAAAATTATACCGCTAGATTTAGCATCCAAAGCCATCATAGTTTTATAGATATCTGCCAACTGCTTGGCACTATCTACTTTATCTATTTTAAGACCTGACTTGCGCGAATAGAAAGCAGGGAAATCATGGGTTTGCCAGCCTATAACAGGTACACCGACAGTCTCCAGATATTCAAGCGTTGCGGGGATGTCTAATATTGCCTTACAACCTGCTGATACTACAATAACTGGTATTTCCGCCAGAGCTTTCAAATCACTGGAGATATCCAGAGTTCTTTCCCAACCTCTATGCACGCCACCAATTCCGCCAGTAGAGAATACTTTTATCCCTGAATAATAAGCAAGGAGCATGGTAGCAGAAACAGTTGTGCCTCCGCTCAAACCTTTTATCAAAGCTATAGGAAGATCTCGCCTGCCAAATTTATGAAGTTGCTCACGATTTTGCATTTTATCTCTGAGATTGGCGATATCAGCTTCATCCATTCCAATATGAGCAATTCCATCCAGCACAATAATTGTAGCAGGCTCTACCCCATTATCTATGCAGAGCCGTTCCAGTTCTTCAAGAACTTTAAAATTGTCTGGATAGGGTAAACCGTGTGTAAGCACGGTAGATTCCATTGCCAAAACGGCTCGGTGCTCCGCCATGGCTCTTTGCACTCCACTTGAAAGTTTGATGGGCAGTGTAAGAGTTGTCATAATTTAATACCTATCTTTATTCAGCCAGTCCCGTGAATAAAAATGGATATTAGCTATCTATGTGCAATAATTGGGTCTCTTGTTTCCTCTGTGATTGTTTGAACTTCCACCGGAATAACTCCCGCTTGCAACATACCGATCTCTTTGGCTGCTGCGTAGGATAAGTCTAAATCTCTTCCTCTTGTGAAAGGACCGCGATCGTTAACACGTACGGTTACGGATTGGCCGGTTTTGGGGTTTGTTACTTTAAGAATTGTTTGAAAGGGGAGGGTTTTGTGTGCGCAGGTTAAAGCATAGTGATCGTAGCGTTCGCCACTTGCTGTTTTACGTCCATGGAAACATTTGGAATAATAAGTAGCTACCATGGCTTCGCCCGGTGGTAATCCCGGCGGTTCCTGTGTGTGAAGCGAATCGATTACCATTTCACTCTGCGAAATGGGCTCGAAATCGCTGTTTGGGCTTGAAACTGATTCTGCAATTATAGGTGCTACCATAAGCATCTGAAATCCCAGAAACAAAGCAAGCAGTTTTTTTCTTTGTTTCTTCATACTGATCCTTGTTTATTTTGTAAGTTTCCTAAAAACCGGAAGCCCCAAGATCTGTCAAGCATTTTTTATTAGTTGTGCTAGCTAACGATATGTTATATATACATATAGCTATCGACATAGTGATGCCTGTTTTAGCTTGATGTGAGCTCAGAGTTACCTTTTAAGGAGTCAAAATACTTCCCGATGTCACATACATGTATTGTGGGATATTAAGTTGGTGCTCTGAACCAAACGATATTCACCATTGCTGAAGATCCACAAAGGGCGTTTTTAGACTATTATTTTCATGCTGCATTTAATATGTTACGACCATGCTCGTCAGTAAGCCTTGTGTTAGGTTTCCAAGGTTCGCTCTCAGGCTTTATTACAGCCCATAATAATATGAAAACACCGCGAAAGTAAGAAATAGTTTGACAGATTTACAGGAATAATTGCCTTATCACACTAGTTAAAAAATCAACGAAAGAAGGAGTACAACCATGCCAAGAATGACGGTTGACCCAACCTATTGTAAAGGCTGCGGCCTTTGTATTGTTGCTTGTCCTGTGAAGATAATCCGCTTCTCGGAAAACATCAATTCCAAAGGCTATAACTACGCAGAATGCTTTGATCAGGAAAAGTGTATTGCCTGTAAAATGTGTTATACAACCTGCCCAGACGTTGCTATTACGGTTGAGAAGTGAGGGAATAATGGCAAAGATATTAATGAAAGGCAATGAAGCAGTAGCTGAAGCAAGCATCCGTTCTGGGTGTAGATTATATTTCGCTTACCCCATTACTCCCCAAAGCGAATTGATAGAGTACATGGCAAAAATGATGCCCAAAGTGGGGGGAGTATTCCTGCAAGCAGAAAGCGAAGTAGCTGCTATCAATATGGTTTATGGAGCAGCCGGTTGTGGAAAAAGAACTATGACTTCTTCCTCATCCCCCGGTGTTTCGCTTAAAATGGAAGGCATCTCTTATATCGCAGGTGCAGAGCTACCTTGTGTGATAATAAATGTTCAGCGTGGTGGGCCTGGATTGGGCGATATCCAACCTGCTCAGGGAGATTATTTCCAAGCTACCAAGGGCGGAGGTCATGGAGATTACCGGCTGATAGTTTTAGCTCCCAGTTCCGTACAGGAATTTGCCGATATGGCAAGCGAAGCCTTCGACCTTGCCGATAAATACCGCACCCCCGTAATGATCCTCGCTGATGGCATGCTGGGTCAGATGATGGAACCAGTGGAATTCAAGCCTGCCAAAACTCAGGAAGAAATCGACGAACTTGGCAAGCAACATAACTCTTGGTGCATTTGCCCCAATGAAGATGGCGATAAAAAGCATCACCACGAGATTAACTCTCTGGAGATTGACCCCAATGTACTGGAAAAGCATGTGAACGATTTGTATGCAAAGTACGCTGTTATAGAAGCCAATGAACTTCGTTATGAATCTTATAATGTGAACGACGATAACGAGATTCTCTGCGTAGCATGGGGCACCGCCAGCCGTGTGGTAAAATCTGCCATCAACGAACTGAAAGCAGAAGGAAAGAATATCGGGCTGATCCGTCCCATCAATGTTTGGCCTTATCCCTACGCAGCAGTTAAAGCCGCTATCGGGAAGAAAGTTAAAAAAGTATATGTGTTCGAGCTAAATACAGGACAGATGCTTGATGATGTTAAGATTGCCGTGGAAGGTAAAGTACCAGTAGATTTCTGGGGCAAAGTGGGCGGTATTGTTTTCACCCCCGCCGAGATTAAAGCCAAGCTGGAAGCTTGTTTTACTAAGGAGAAATAGAGATGGAAATTATTGCAACTCGTCCCGAATCACTTACCAAAACTCCGTTTACCTATTGTCCAGGCTGCCTTCATGGTGTAGCTCACCGTTTAGTAGCTGAAGCTATTGAAGAATTTGGATTAACCAATCAAATGACCGGGGTTGCCCCTGTTGGCTGCTCTGTTTTTGCCTATAAATTCTTTAATTTTGATATGGCACAGGCTGCGCATGGTCGCGCTCCTGCTGTAGCAACAGGCATGAAACGTGCCCGCCCCGATATGCATGTTTTTACATATCAGGGTGATGGTGATCTGGCTGCCATCGGTACTGCTGAAATAGTTCATGCTGCAAACCGAGGCGAACATATCAGCGTGTTCTTCGTTAATAACGCTATCTATGGCATGACTGGCGGACAAATGGCTCCCACAACCTTGCCCAATATGAAAACCACCACCAGCCCTTATGGCAGAAATACCGATGATATCGGTTTCCCTATCAGAGTTAGCGAACTACTTGCCACCTTGATTGCGCCATATTATATTGAACGTGTTTCGCTACTTAGTCCCGCAGACATCATCAAAGCCAAGAAAGCGGTTAAAAAAGCTATCCAGTACAATAAAGAAGGCCGTGGGTTCACCTTTGTAGAGCTTATTAGTACCTGCCCCACTAACTGGGGTTTGGATCCGCTAAAGTCCCGTGACTGGGCTAAAGAGAACATGCTTCCTTTCTTCAAAGTAGGTTGCCTGCGCGATAAAGGTGAAGGGGTGGAATAATGAAGACTGAATTGATTTGTGCTGGATTCGGTGGACAAGGCGTCCTCACCATTGGTAAGTTCATCGCTAAAGCAGGAATGAAAGAAGGTAAGAACGTATCATGGCTACCTTCATACGGACCTGAAATGCGCGGTGGAACTGCCAATGTATCCACAGTGGTATCAGACGAACCCATTGCTTCCCCTATCGTTAGTTATCCAGATATTCTGGTAGCGCTGAACCAACCCTCTATTGACAAATTCGGTGAAAGCGTCCGTGCTGGTGGAGTGTTAATCATCAATACCAACATGTGCCCCAAGGGTTGCAAACGTACGGATGTGCAGATTATTGCAGCTCCACTCAGCGATATTGCCACAGAAATCGGCAGTAACCTGGTATTGAACATGATAACAATCGGAATCATTATCGGTAAAACCGGATTAATCAAATATGAGACCATGGAAGAGGATCTAAATTCCTTTATGAAAGCCAAGAACCCTGAATTACTGGCAATGAATCTCAAAGCTATCAAACGCGGAATTGAAATCGGAAAACAGTAAGTATAACTGAGGGCTGCGAATGCTAATATGCTTTGCAGCTCTCTTTTTTCTTTCAGCCTGCCACAATCGTTTTTAACATTTTAATAAGGAGATACAAATTATGTCAGATACATTAGTAACTATCGCCAATTACACCAATCCCTTTGAAGCTGAGATTGCCAAAAGCCTGCTTGAGGATTGGGGTTTCGAAGTAGTATTACTCAATGAACGCATGATTTCCATGGTGTCATCGTTAGCTGGAGATCTTTACATGATAGAGCTTCAAGTATCTCCTGAAAACGAAGTGGAAGCCAAGCGCATCCTTACTGATCTGGAAGATACGGATTACATGAGCCGTATTTTAAAGAGTGAATCTGCTCTCCTTGAAGGTCATTTCCAGCTTACTTCGGGTAAGCACAGCGGGCAGTATATTGAGAAGATAAAGCTATTACAAAACCCTGAAGCCACCCACAATATCTGTAAGCGCATGGCAGAAAGACTTGTTGATTATGATTTTGATTGTGTTGTTGGTCCTGCTTATGGCGGCATTATTCTTGCCTTCCAAACAGCGTATATCATGGGCAAATCTTTTATCTTCACTCAGCGTAAAGATGGGGAGATGACTATCCGTAGTGGCTTCGATTTAGCTAAGGTTAAAAAAGTAGCCATTATTGAAGATATCCTCTCAACTGGTGGAAGTGTAAACGAAGTACTTGCCTGCCTTAAAGCGCAAGGACTGGAAGTAGTAGTTATCGGCGTTATCGTGGATAGAAGCGGTGGTAAACTAACTTTTCCTGCACCGCTGGAAAGCTTGCTGTGCTTAGACATTCCTGCCTGGGAAGCTCATGAATGTGAGCTGTGTCAAAACGGAATCCCGCTCTATCGCCCTGGAAGTAGTGACAAGCAAACAACTACATAATGCTTACCATCAAGATTATATCAACTCTTGCTTCTGATACAGAGCAGATACTAAGTGCTTTCAAGTTCTTTCCTTTTACAGACAATGTGGTTTTCGAGCTACATTGCCTTGATTTTGAGAAAGAGCTGACATCCCAAGCTAAATATCTCCAGCTTATAAACCATCCATCTACTCAAGAGCTTTTTGAACAAGAGTTTATGCAAGGAGATACCGTCTTCTTTAACAGACTTTCTACTTTCCTTAGCTTTTCCAGAACAAAGCAGCAGCTCTCCCCTACTCTCTTTGTGCACCCTGATATTGC
>Ga0172377_10002640_pt1 | contig 18378 bp, 9 predicted proteins | sample Pumphouse3metaG_FD_119749 | JGI IMG/M metagenome (GOLD analysis project Ga0172377, IMG submission 119749) | Leachate microbial communities from a municipal landfill in Southern Ontario, Canada - Pumphouse #3 metaG | ecosystem: Engineered > Solid waste > Landfill > Unclassified | place: Canada...
CACCGACCAACGTATAATATTTTGCCTACGGCTTTATTGCACTACTACAAACCGCTTCACCACCGTACCGGAGGAAGTATTAATCCGAATCGTACAGACCCCGGGGTGCAGTGCCCCTGTCAGCAGCTCCGTGGTTCCGGCGCATTCTTCCTTCCGGATCAACAATTGGCCCGTCAAGGTATAAATTTCAACCGTATACCCGATGTTTCGGCCAACCGTCACATACAATTTTTCACGGGTCGGAACCGGATAAAGAGTCACCGGAATCTCCGGACTATCCGCTATTCCAATTGCCTTTGTAAAATCCATAACAGCACTGAGTCCATTAGTAACATAATGCTCCCGGGTTGGAAAATCAGATGAATACTCCACTAAAAGCGGATCGGATTTATGGGTTATTTGTGTCCAAACTTTAAATAAAAATGGTTCATTTTCAATCATTCCATCAAGTCCAAAAGTAGTGGCATCATCCCCATAAACAGTAATGGGCAGATATTCGGTTACAGGAGCCACTTCCACGACCCCAACACAACGATTTTCGGAATTAAACACACCGATCAGATCACCGGAAGCAAATTCCTCCAGTGCCTTCTTCGAGAGGGCAACGACATGAGTATTTCCGGTAGGGGTAACTATGTTCCAGGGGTTGATTGGCCTGACAGTGGGGTCAGCCAGTGTGCCTTTGACTCTGGTAACGGCAAAAGTAACGGTATCGGGATCGTAAACAGCAACCATATAGGCATTTCCCGGCATCAGGTATTGCAGGCTGTAAAAGGAAGCTGCCGGCCAATACACCTCCGGGGAGGCCACTGTTTTTACAATGATCAGGTTATCGCCCAGCGGCTCAAAAACGTCTGCAGCCGAAACCGGATAAGGAGAAAGCACCGGGATCAGGCTCCACCCCTGATCAAGGGGTATCGTTACATCCTCGGCGGCAACTCCGGTGATTGTCAATGTTACCGGATTTTCGACCTTAATCTTATACCCTTTTTTGGTTTCCCAGTAAGGAATAGAATTTGCGTAAGGGGGCCAGTAAGCTCCGACCAAATCTTTCACAATCACTAAATCATCAATAATGGGAGCCATAAGGTTTTCCATCAGTGTATCGTCGGGTGCAATCCAGGAGGAGATACCACTCCAGCCATCGTTTATCGTTATCCCGTGTACATTCTGACAGGTATCCGATAAGTAAAGGGTAACCGGGGCACAATCCGACATTCCACAAACCGACTCCCATGCGGCATAATAGGTGGTAGATACTCCCGGTGAAGGAATAATCAGCGGATTTCCTGAGCCAATTGAATCAGTACCACAATTCCCTTCAAACCACCAAAGTGTTGCCCCTGAACCGCCAACGGCTGTCAACGTAACCGTTCCGGTATCCTGTGGACAGAATCCATTCCGGTCGGCAAGAATCGTATCCGGTGATGCAGGTAATGCCAATACCGAAACCATAGTTTCGACACAACTACTTGTAGCACACTCATTTTCACGGGAGGCGCAATACGTGGTTGTGATCCCTGGGCTTTCCACACTCAAAGTTTCACCAGCGCCAATCCAAACCCCCTCTGCATACCAGTGTATTGGATCATCACTGCCTCCACTGGCCATTAAAACAATAGATCCGGTGTCATTCGCACATACCTCTGAAGGGGTGGCAGAAATAAGCACCGGAGGTTCAGGCAAAGGGATAAGGGTAACAGAAACGGCTACACATTCACTAACGCCACAACTATTTTCCCACTGTGCACAATACGTTACGGGAACCTCAGGCGAATCAACGATCAATGGGGAACCGGTGCCGATCCACACTGTTCCGGCATACCACGAGAGCACCTCTCCGGAGCCGCCTTGTGCGGTTAATGTTATACTTCCCGGATCATTGATGCATACCGCACTGTCGGAAACAAAAACCGCGTCAGGAGCTTCGGGAAGTGGCAATACCTCCACGGTAAAAGCAGTACAACTACTTTCACCACAACTATTCTCCCAACGGGCACAATAGGTAGTCGTTACCTCAGGAGAATCAACGGTCAGAGCAGTTCCTGACCCTAACCAGACAGAATTACCGTACCATTGTATCTGATCACCACTACCACCAATTGCAGTTAAAGTAATCGTTGACGGATCGTTCACACAAACCCCGCTTGCGGTAGAGACAACCTGTTCCGGGGGTTCGGGCAAGGGAAGAACGGTTACTGTTACGGGCACACAGGGGCTTACATCACAGGTATTCTCCCAACGTGCACAATAAGTCGAAGTTTCTTCCGGGGAAAGAATAATCACCGAGGTTCCGGAGGCAAAATACGACCCATTATGAAACCACTTCACCACATCTCCGGAGCCACCCTGTGCAGTAAGTGTAATCACACCCGGATCATCGGCACAGACTTCAGCAGAAGAGGCAAAAACCGTTTCAGGTGGTTCAGGAAGGGGCAGCACAGAAACAGTAAGGCTTTCGCAGGAAGAAGTACCACAACTGTTTTCCCACTGCGCACAATAAACGGTCGTTATTTCAGGAGAATCGACGGTGAACGGTGAACCGGAACCGATGTAGACGTCATTGGCATACCAGTTCAGGATATCACCACTTCCCCCATTGGCCATAAGATAAAGGGTACCCGGATCGTTAATACAAACTTCATCATCGGAGGAACTAACAGAAACAGGCGCCACAGGCAAGGGTAAAACATGCACAGTAATTTCCGTACAGGAACTTTGCCCACAACTGTTCTCCCATAAGGCACAATAAATGGTAGTCGTATGGGGCGATTCGATGGTCAGCGGGTTATCGGAACCAATCTCCGTTCCGGAGGAAAACCAGCGTATCCCTTCTCCTGAACCGCCTACAGCCGTCAGGGTTATCGTTCCGTTATCATCGGCACAAAAATTATCCCGGTCTGAAACAATCCCCTCCGGTGCTACAGGAGGATTGATAATATTAACGGTTGCCTGATCGGTAACACTGTTCAGATATGTGGTAACGGTACATTCATAGTGTGTCGTATCGGCAGGTGCGACAATAATCTGGGTTTGTGTTGAGCTAAAACCCGGAGGATCAGATGTCCAGGAAAAATTATATAATCCGGAGCCTCCCTGTGTACTGGCACTTAAGATAACAGAATTACCCAGGCATACCTCCGAAGTTTCCGGCCAAATCGATACGGTGAGTGTATTGGCATTCAGGCCGATAAGCTGACTCAATGCATTTGTATGATACTTCCCGTCGAAAGAATAAGGGTTGATTGCATGATAGATAGCAATGGCTTCATAATCAACAGCCGTTTGGTATTTATGTATTCGCCACCGAAATTTTTCTCCTTCAGTAAAACCATCTTTCTGCGGAGTGGAAACGTCATTCCCATAGGCCGTAAGTGCCGTTTGTCCAGTCCATTTCACGTAACCACCACAGCGCTCAGTCTGTGTAGTCTGATCATAATAAAATACACCAATATAATCACCAATGGCAATCTGGGAGCCATTAATAGAGGGGAAAGAAAAAAGCGGGATAGAAATATTGTGCGTAAGATCGGTAGGTATCAAATTCCACCCAGGTGGGATATACGTGGGCGTACCCGAATAATTTTGCCCGGTAGTATTGTTTACCACATGGTTGTAATTACGTGATGCGGGGGTAAAAGTATAATTTTCCTTATCCGGATAGGCAGTCCCTGACCAGCCGTATGGCAATGAAAAGGAATACCACCCTTCATTGTTGGTAGTATCAGTACCTCCACCATTATTAAAGAATACTAGGACATCAGGAATGGGATTACCGGTTTCAGTATCGGTGATATAGCCTGCTATCGTTACTTGTTGCGCTGTGCCTGTATAATTCTGATCAGTCCGTCCGGAGGTCAGCGAAGAATAGCTTCGGTTTACGGGAGAAAAACTATACCCCAATAACGAGGGAATCACTACGCCTGAATAGCCGTAATTTACAGGTTGTGCATACGCCCCGGTGGCATTGGTTGCAGCAGTTCCACCCCCATTGCTAAAGGTTAAGTTGACTGCACTCAGGGGAGCCCCTTCATTATCGGTGATTGTACCCGAAATAACCAGTTGTTCTGCCTCACCGGTAAAATTAAGATTAGCAAGATCGGAAGTGACATTAACTACATTGCGAATGCCGGGAGTAAAAGTATATCCGGGTTGTACCGGTTGCAGGGTTCCGGTGTAGCCATACGCCACCTGTACACTATAAGCACCTGCTGTTGTTGTAAATACAGAAGAATACCCACTCACCAGTATCTCCACCTCCGTCAAAGGATTTGACTGGTTATCCGTAACAGTACCCGACAAAGTGAACAGCGCAGCGGATGCAAAATAGTTTTGTGCTGTGATATTGGAAGTGAGCGGTGTATAACTTCGGTATTGGGGGGAAAAGTGCTTTCCGGCCAGCACAGGGGTAGCAGAACCCAGCCAGCCGTAAGGGAGCAGCTGTGAATAATTACCCTGTGCATCGGTTATAGCAAAACCGCCCCCGTTACTGAATTGCACCATAACTCCTTCAAGCGGCTGGCCACTTTCTGTTATGGTTCCGGAAAGGGTAAAATGTACTTCCTCTGCCACATAATTCTGGTTTTCCTGATGAAAAGTCAAATCCGTATAGCTGCGATCAGCCGGCGTAAAAGTATAACCGGGGAACGATGGTGTTGCGGTACCACTGTATTCATAAGGCAATGCCGCCTGATAGTCGCCGGAAGCATCGGTGAATGTGGTAATTGTAGATCCGGAGAAAGTAATACTCACGCCTTCGACAGGATTCGTCCCGGCATCGGAAATATTTCCTGAAATAAAAACAGGAGCATTTACAGAAACAAAATCATTATCAGGCACATCGGCAGTAACATTGTTAAGTGTGATCGCCACAGGGTCAAAGATAAAATCAGTAGAGAGAGGAATAATATCGCCACTCCATCCATCGGCGACGCAACGCTGATAATAACCAGCATTATCGGTAAAAACAGAGTTCACAGAATTGGTAAAACTAATTTCCACACCAGCCAGAGGCGAAGAGGCATCAGACACTGTTCCGCTGATTACATGGGTAAGCGGCCCTGTGCCGAAAAGGGTTTGGAGTATGGTCATTCCATCCGGCACGAATACCAAACTTGAAAACTGACCGCTCTGCGCCACTGCGGTAAGGCCGGTATACTCAATTTCAGCGCACCAGCTGTAAATACGAAAAATAAAAGGTTCCTGGGAGGCAAATCCATCTTTCCATGTAGTCATATTATCATCACCATAAGCCATAATAGCTACGGGTGCCACCCCACTATACACGGTATAGCCACCACACGCTTCCTGTCCATCGTCATCCAGATAAAAAACCCCGATATAATCACCGGGCTGTATCATTTGGCCGTTGATCAAGGTCGCTACAGGTACACTAATCACATGACTGTTTAGTGTAGTTTGATACCCCCATCCGGGAGGTGTTCCCTGGCTAAAGGAAGGGTAAAAGGAAAAAACAGTAATAACAAAAACCAAAAATGTACTGATTCGACGCATAATAAATTTTTTTAGACAAATAACCATTAATGTAAATCCTCAAAAAGAGAATAGAGATCCCCGTCGGTAAAAATAAACATTTCTGTGAAAGAGAGGACAGCCTATAATCTGAATCAACAAATTAATGCAAAAGCCTAAATCCATTTAGCCGTCAAAAAAATTCTATCTTTACAGCAAAATCAACAGATATGATAAAGTTTTCACTCGTGATGCTCTTTGTAGCAGCCACAATCCAATTGGCCGGGCAGGAAAACGGGTTTAACTGTTTCACTGTAGTGGCGGGTAAAGCGGCCACTTCCGACGGTTCAGTGCTTGTTGCGCACAACGAAGACGACTACGGCCTTCAGCTCGTAAATTTCTATCGGGTGCCCCCCAAGCCAGCCGGAACCATTACCTATACCAAAAATAACGCTCCTGTATCCCGTACAGAAGATTCATGGTCCTATTTATGGCTCGAGATGCCGGGTATGGATTTTTCCGATTGCTTCTTAAATGCTAAGGGTGTACTCGTGGTTTCCAACCAGTGTACCAGCCGGGAAGATGACCCAAAGCTTAGCGAAGGGGGTATCACCTACCTGTTGCGAAGCCAGGTTGCTGCTTATGCCAGGAATGCACGTCACGGCGTAAAAATTGCAACTGCACTACTCGAACGCTTTGGATATAACTCCCCAGGCCGCACCTACACTATTGCCGACAGTGAAGAGGCCTGGATTCTGGCTGTTGTAAACGGAAAACATTATGCTGCCGCCCGGGTTCCCGACGATAAAGTCGCGGTAATCCCAAACTACTATACCCTTACTTCAATAAACACAGCCGATACACTGAACTACATTATTTCGCCCGATTTAATTTCCTATGCGCAACAACGCGGCTGGTATAATCCGGAGACCGGGGCAGAATTCAATTTTCGTGAAAGCTATGGAAGCCCTGAGTCTTTGATCCATCCGGTCAATACGGGCAGAATGTGGCGGGGAGTCAGTGTATTATCCGGAGAAACATTCGACTTAACGGATGCCTTTCCTACGTTTTTTCAGCCTGAAAAGCTTATAAGCCTTCAAACGCTTATGCACCTTTTGCGCGATCATTACGAAGGAACGGAAAAAGCGACCTCAACGGCAGGATCACCCCATGCTCAGGAAGGGACCATCTGTGCTTCACACACCCAATATGGACTAATAGCGCAGTTGAGAAGCAACCTGCCGGTAGAAATTGGTTCGGTTCTTTGGGTGGCCATGCGCCGACCCTGTACACAAGCCTTCATCCCTTGGTATGCCGGAATTACTGCCATTCCTAATGGTTTTAACAAATACGACTATTTATGGGCAGAAAAAAATCACAGCCATCCGGAAGAAGGAACATGGGACCGGATTCCGGTACATGCCGGTTTTACTTTTGCTGATTTTGCTGACTTTGTTGATGAAAACTATACTTTCAGACAAAATGAAGCCCTCAGGAAAGCCCTGAAGACCGAATCAAAATTCATCAAAAACCAAAATAAAACAGAAAAAAAATTACTGCATCTCTACAAAAAAAATAAAAGTAAATTTTATACTGAAATAAACTGGATTACCGCGAAGGGAACCGCAAAAACGATCAACAATAGCTTAATAAAATAAGACAATGAAATACGGGTATCTATTTATCGCATTGGCATTGGTTTTTACCGGATGCAATAAAAAAGCAACACAATTTACTGACTATGTAAATCCGTTCATCGGTACCGGTGGCCACGGGCACACCTATCCGGGAGCAGCCGTGCCTTTCGGAATGGTGCAACTGAGTCCGGATACCCGTTTAACGGGTTGGGATGGCTGTTCGGCCTATCATTATTCCGACGAAATCATATACGGATTCAGCCACACCCACCTGAGCGGAACCGGATGCTCCGATTACGGCGACATCCTTTTGATGCCGGTCACCGGAACCCCGGTAAGCCACAACGGTGCAGAATCCGGGCCGGATCATGGATACGCATCCAGGTTTTCCCATCGTTCAGAACATGCATCGCCCGGCTATTATCAGGTAAAACTCAGCGACTATTCCATCGCGGTCAGGCTAACCGCCACGGAAAGAGTGGGTGTACACAGCTATACCTACCCCAAAAACAGCCTTGCATCCGTAATCATTGATCTGCAACACCGCGACAAAGTAATTGAAGCCAGGCTGGAAAAGAGCGGAATAAATGAACTTTCCGGATTCCGGCGTTCGAGTGCCTGGGCAAACGACCAGCACCTCTATTTCGTAATCCGGTTTTCACAACCTATTGACAAGGCAGGCCTGTGGGTCAACGACAGCCTCAGCACCCTATTGATAGCCACCGGAGAAAATATTAAAGGTTTTGTGCAGTTCGAAAAACCTGAAAACAAAACCATTATGGTGAAAGTAGGACTATCGCCCGTTAGTATTGAAGGCGCCAGGAAAAACCTCGAAGCGGAAGTCCCCGGATGGGATTTTCAGGCCATTAGCGACGAAGCAGCGAAGAAATGGAATCAAAGGCTTTCAAAAATAAAAATCAAAGGCGGAACAAAAACCGAAAAAACCAATTTCTATACTGCGTTATACCACAGCTTTCTGAATCCCAATTTATTTATGGATGTGGATGGCAGGTTCAGAGGCACCGACCTAAAAATCCATCAGGCCCAACAGTATGAATACCATACCGTTTTTTCTTTATGGGATACCTACAGAGCCACACATCCCCTGTTTACCCTTCTGGAAACAGAAAAAACCAACGCCTTTATCCATACTTTCCTGGATATGTACCGTTATGGTGGCAAACTTCCGGTTTGGGAACTGGCGGGAAATTATACCGGGTGTATGATCGGCTATCACGCCATTCCGGTAATTGTGGATGCATGGAGAAAAGGAATCCGGGATTTTGATGAAAACCTGGCCATGCAGGCCATGGTGCATAGTGCCACACTCCCCCATCTTGGCCTTCCGGAATACCAGAAATACGGATACATCCCTTCAGGCCTGGAGCATGAATCGGTATCAAAAACCCTGGAATATGCTTATGACGACTGGTGTATTGCCATGATGGCAAACGATATGGAGCTTCCGGAATTATACAAAACCTTTATGGAGCGGGCACAGAATTATAAAAATCTCTTCGACCCACAAACAGGCTTTATGCGGGCAAAAAACAATAATGCCTGGTTTACCCCCTTCGACCCGCGTGAAGTGAATTTCAATTATACGGAAGCCAATGCCTGGCAATATAGCTTTTATGTACCTCATGATGTGCAAACCCTGATCGATTACCATGGCGGAGACGAACTCTTTTGCAATAAACTGGATGAACTCTTTTCCACTAACTCCGAAACCACCGGACGCGAGCAAGCCGACATTACCGGACTTATCGGCCAGTATGCCCACGGAAATGAACCGAGCCACCACATGGCCTACCTCTATTCCTATGCCGGAAAACCATGGAAAACGCAGGAAAGGGTTAGTAAAATCAGGGAAGAAATGTACCGGAATGCACCCGACGGATTATGTGGCAATGAAGACTGTGGACAAATGTCGTCATGGTACGTTTTCAGTGCGCTGGGATTTTATCCCGTTACACCCGGAGATGAACGTTATATTATCGGCACGCCGCTTTTCAGACAGGCAGATATCACACTGGAAAACGGGAAAACATTTCAAATTCTGGCACCCAAAGCATCCAAAAAAAACAGTTACATTCATGAAGTAAAACTAAACGGACAGCCCTATTACAAAGGATATATCACCCATACCGACATTATGGAGGGAGGAACGCTGGAATTTACGCTGAAAGACACACCGGGCACCTATGGCGCCGAGCCCGAATTCCGCCCTTCCATCCGCATTACCGATCATTTGATTGAGCCTGTGCCGTTCGTTCAGACTGGAGAAAAAGCATTTTTCGACAGTACGCAAATCGTGCTGGCCACCATTACGCCGGGGTCAAAGGTATATTACACGACCGACCTAACAGAACCCAACGAAAACAGCCTGTTATTCGCTACGCCGCTAACCCTGAGCGAATCAACCACGATCAAAGCCATTAGCATCGCGAAGGATAACCGAAAGAGCCGCATCATCGAATCACAATTCCTCAAAATTCCTCAAAAACGAAAAATAAAACTCTACAGTAACTATGCAAATCAATATTCGGCCGGCGGAGACTACGCGCTGATTGATCATCTGCACGGCAACGAGAACTACAAAACAGGCCGTTGGCAGGGATTTGAAGGGCAGGATTTACGGGCGGAAATCGATCTGGGAGAAATAATGCCGGTTGCAGAGATAGAAACCGGGTTTCTGCAAGATGAAAACAGTTGGATCTTTATGCCCCATACAGTAGAATATTATATCGCAACACAAGACGACCATTATGTAAAAATTGCCACTCTCCGGACAACAACATCACCCCGCGACCAAGGTACACGGATCGAAAAAGTGAGTACTCCCGTGAACCAGCAGGTTCGCTATATCAAAATAGTAGCAAAATCACGAATTACCAATCCGGAATGGCATAAAGCACCCGGGGAAAAATGTTGGATATTTGCCGATGAAATCAGCATCAATTAACAATCCAACTCACAACACAATATTTATCAATCACTTAAGTATCCATTGTTAGGGTAATGATAGGGTAATCATCGTTAGCACACAGGGTAATGTTGCAGTATTTTTCTGTTGGCGATAACCGGAATAGAAGATATTTGTGCCGCTAAAAGCAGAAAAATGGATATTGAAAGAAAATATGTAGAGCGCTGCCTGGAAAATGAGTCCCGGGCGCAGGGAGATCTTTACCGTTACTATGCACCTAAAATGCTGGCTTTGTGTAAAAGGTATGCCAAATCGAATGAAGAGGCTGAGGATATCCTGCAGGAAGGGTTTATTAAAGTATTTTCTAAATTAAGTGATTTCAGAAATGAAGGGTCGCTGGAGGGCTGGATCAGAAGAATTATGATAAACACAGCGCTGAACTACCATAAAAAGAAAGTACTGAATTGTCAGGATCTGACTGGAAGCGCATACGAAAGTAACCCCGTTGATGATTATACCTGTATTGAAGTGATGTCGGCAAAAGAATTAATGAAAGTAATTGCCAATATTCCACACCCTTACCGCGCCGTATTTAACCTGAATGCCATTCTCGGATATACCCATAAGGAGATTGGTATTATGTTGAATATCAGTACAAATACCAGCAAATCGAGGCTCAGCAGGGCACGAAATATTATCCAGAGGAAATATTTTAATCTCTATTCCATCGCGGATACATCCACAACCTGTGAATTAGCCAGCGCATAAGTTTTTATTTCTATTCAGGCAACGTTCACACTGGAATTTGGTCTAAGAAAGTATTACAATATATACGTATTTATGCGACAGGATTTGTCACAATTTTGACCAAACTATCCCATCATGAAAAAAATTTTACTGCTGGCTATCACAGCATTTTTCCTTGTTTCGAATGCCTTTGCGGAGAAACAGATTCACAAATACCAATTCGGACAACCCACGATCATACAAAAAGGCAACTACCAAGAAATTGTGTATGATAACTGCCAGAACCTTGGAGAAGAGGGAAATCCCTTAATACCGATGTTCAACGCGAACCTGCTGGTACCGCAGGGAGAAATTATCGTGGCTGTGAACATTCTGGAAATGGTGTTTTATCCGGAAACCCACTCGTTAACCCTGCTGCCAGCTTCAAAACCCTTTCCCATTTCAAAACCAGCAAAAAACTATACGGTAGAGCCTAACCGTGCCATTTATCTGTCCGATGCAGCCTATCCGGCCAAACAGATCGACCATGTTACTACGGGATTCTTATCGGGGCATGGAATCGGATCGTTTACAATTTGTCCGGTGAGCTGGATCCCCGCTGAAAAAACCACCACATTTTTAAAAAGCATTACTGTGGAGGTGATCACAGAACAAGATAAAGATGCCGCGAAAGCAACCACGCTGTTAAAAACCAACCGTACCATCCGGCAACGCATTCAAAACATCGTCGATAACTCAGAGGCGCTGGAACAATACCACTACCCGGCATCAAAAGAGGAGAACGAAACTGACCTGCTGATTATCACCAATGAAGCCCTACAACCCGGATTTGAAGAATTCATACAGTTTAAAACATCACTGGGTTATTACACAGAGATTATCACCGTTGAAACCCTATATGCCACCTGGCCAGGAGCCGACAACCAGGAAAAAATCCGTAACTGCATCATTGATTATTATACGCTCTACAACACCAAATTCGTAATTCTGGGTGGCGACAGTGATCCGGCCAACAGCGCCGATTACATTCTTCCCCACCGGGGTTTCTTCTCCCAGGACGAGCTTGATATTCCTTCCGATATGTACTACAGCTGCCTCGACGGCACCTGGAATGACGATGAAGACAACAAATGGGGAGAAAGTGGCGAGACCGACCTTTTCGCTGAAGTCCTGATTGGCCGGTTTTGCGTGGATAACCTCAATGAAATTTATAATTTAACCCAAAAAAATATCCTCTATCAAACACAACCCGTAGTTGAAGACATTGAAAAAGCACTGATGTTAGGAGAACAATTGGATGATAATCCGACCTACGGAGGCAATTACAAAGATGAAATTGTTACCGGGTCATCCAACAATGGATATACCACACAGGGTATTGCAGAAAATATTACCATAAATACCCTTTATGACCGGGATATGTCATGGGAAAAGACCGCTATTTTTAATCAGTTTAATACGGTCGGGATCAATTTAATGAACCACCTGGGGCATTCCAATACCAATTACAATATGAAAATGTACTGTAGTGATGTTACACTTCAAAACTTCACTAACGACGGCATTACACGGGGCTTTGTGATTGGGTACAGCCAGGGCTGCTACAATGGTTCGTTCGACAACCGGGGTACTTCACCGGGGTCGTACGATAGCCAGGATTCTTTTGCAGAATATATTACCAACCTGGCCCGGGCCGAAGTAGCCTGTATCTCGAATTCGCGCTACGGATGGTATATGCCCAGCAGCACGAACAGTTCAAGCCAGATGTATGACCGGGAATTTTTTGATGCCCTGTTTGGCGAGAACATCAGCATGATAGGAGCCATGAATGCAGACTCAAAAGAAGATAACCCCGGGGTTTTCAATGCCAACGAAAACTATCGCTGGGTGGCGTACGAATCTAATCTCTTCGGCGATCCTACGCTGGACGTATGGACAGAACAACCGCAAGACATCACTGCCTATTTTCCCCCAAGTGTGATTATCGGGCTGCAGGAACTGGAGCTGGGAACCGAAATCCCTTTTGCCCGTGTAGCATTGCTTCAAAACAATATGCTAATTGGCCGCGGAGTCGCCGATGAATACGGACAGGTAGTCATTACACTAAACGAAATCCTTTCATCCACCGATCCCATTACCCTTTCCGTAATCGCACATAACTACAACCGCCTTTTACACGAAATGGTCGTAGTGAGCAATCAACCCTATGTGGTTTGTACCCAACATACCATCAACGATGAACTCGGAAACGGAAACGGCCAGGCCGACTATGCAGAAACGATTCAATTGGGGTTAACACTGACCAACATTGGCGATCAGCCCTCAGGCAACGTCAGCGCCACCCTTACCTGCGAAGATAACTATATCAGCATTACCAATGGTTCCGGAACCTTCGGGGAATTTGAAGCCGGAGAATCCATCACCATGGAAGACATTTTTGCCTTTACCGTTGCCGATAGTATACCCGACGGACATTCGGTTACCCTGAATGTTACTGCATCCGACGCAAGTCAGGAATGGAACAGTAAAATACGATTTACAATTCATGCACCGATCATTCGTCTTTTATCGGCACAAATATCGGATCCCGAAGGCAATAACAACGGCTATCCGGATCCGGGTGAAACCGTGGATATTCTTTTCACCATCGGGAATGAAGGCCATGCCGACTGTTACGACCTGGAGACATTTTTCAGCTGTGTCTCGGAATATGTTACCATCAATTTTGGAAATTCCGGGACGATTAATCAAATTGCAGCCCAGGAATCGTCAGTATGGATCGTAAACGTCACATTTTCTCCCCTGACGCCCATGGGGACAATGGCCGGTTTTGAGGGGATGATTGATGCCGGACCCTATTCAATCAGCGATGTACTAGTCTTTAAAATCGGGATGATTGTGGAGAGTTTTGAAACCGGTGATTTTAGCGCCTACGAATGGTTACTCGCCGGAAATGCACCCTGGAACGTGGTTACCGATAATGTTTACGACGGCACCTATGCGGCACGTTCAGGAGCCATCAATAACAATCAGCTTTCGATCATGCAGATTGAAAATTACGATGTGGCACAAAATGACAGCATTGCCTTTATGGTAAAAATATCGTCTGAACCCGGTTACGATTACCTCTATTTTTATATGGGCGATTTGCAGCTTGGGGAGTGGGAAGGTGAAAAAGACTGGCAGCGTGTGGCCTTTGCAATTCCCGCCGGGGTGCATACCTTCCGATGGCTCTACAAAAAAGACCAATATGTTGCCGGGGGCAACGATTGCGCCTGGGTCGATTTTATTGAGCTCCCGGCACCGGATATGGGAGTAGGAATTCAGGAAACCCATGCGGAACTTTCGCTACAAATTATGCCTAACCCGGCTTCGGATATTATTACCCTGCGTGTTGAAAACCCAGTATCCCAAAACATCTCGGTGCAATTAAAGTCGCTCGACGGAAAATACCATACTGTGATTGTGAATAATGAACCGGTGGAGAAAGGAGTTCACACCTTCACTTCCGACATTACCCACTTACCAGAAGGAGTATATATGCTAATGATGACAAACGAACGAACACGGATTACGAAAAAAGTAATTATCAACAAATAAAATTTGCAGTTTTAATGGTATTACTTTCGGTGGCATGCAAATGTGCCACCGTTTTTTTTGGATTAACCCGTTTTAGAAATTTCCGCAACATCGCTATCCTCCTGCCCGGGGTAACCCTCCTGTCGAAAAAATTGACCTTTAACCCGAAAGGGCATACGCACGCCGAACGATCAAATACTTGAAATAACGCTGGAACAACCGGAAAAAATGGGCTGCAAACGTCTTGAGGCTGCTCTATGCAGGCATGAGAAACTTATGCAGACAAACCACGATCACCTGATTTCTTTATTCCGCGATGTGGAAAATTCATTATCCATAGCTCATCAAAAACAATACGCCCGGGTTTGGAAATAGCAAAAATAACTTCGGCGCACGGGAGATACTTGAAAACGTTTGTGGCAAGAGAATAAACAGGATTTCCGCAGGGAATTCAACACGCACAGTTTTGTTTTCACTCTAGTGGGATTCGTCGAAAAAAATGGGCTAAAAGTATTTATCTGCATAATGATTCCCTAAGTATCGTCGAGACATATTGAATAGTGAAGTATAAACTTGCAAATCATTATTATATTTTCTACTTTTAACCCCCTGAAACCACAATACATTGCCGGAAAGAAGAATCATAATAAATTGTGCGATGTATAAGACGACAGCGTTGTGTAGTGCATACACCCTACTAATGAAGTTATCGCAAAGGCAAACAGCAAATTATGAGGCGCACGGCATAGCAAGAGCCGGGCGCAGATGTAGCGTGATAAAAATCTTACGGGCAACTGATATTCCTGGCGATCGAAGGCAAAAGCATAGGAAAAGCAGAAAAGGCAAGAAATACCAAAATAGCGTCATATCAGGATATTTGTTTGAAAAGTTACGAAAGTACCACAAAGAAAAAAACCTGCTGCGTGGCTATTTGAAGGTCAGGGAGCAGCGTTGCAATACAGAGGTAGCAGGAAGGGAAAGCCATACCGCGATGTGGCAAAAGAGGCAGGAATAAAAAGAAGAGTATCAGCGTATATGCGCAGGCATAATTATGGGAGGCAATTATTGGAGCAGAAAACGGATATACGCTATCATCAGGAAATATAAGGGCATAGATCGACGACGGCGACGGAGATATACACCCCTGTGACGAATAAATCGGTAAAAGGAATTGTAACCTCGTTGGATGAAATTACGAAAAAGTAACAGCGAAGGTGTGTTTATTCCTTAAATTGGGCATGATAAACACACCTTTCAACGCAAGATAAAGGAAAAATAAACACAATAGCGTTTATTCAGGCGTTGTGGTGCATTAAAAAGAGACAACAATGAAACATACAATGACTATTTTGACAGTAATTCTAATGATTACGTCATGCAAAACTGATAACAAAAAAACTAATGAAATGAGTGATAAATTTACATGGAATGTCCAATTAGCTGGATACGATTTTAATAAATATGACGAAAAAGGAGAGACAACTCTTGAAAATTTCATCTCTGAATTTGATAAGTTTCCATGGATTGAGCAATTAGAGAGTTATAAAAATATTCAACAAGGTTGCTCGCCGACACTTTCAGTAAAAGACCATAAAACAGCAACAGATTTTTGGGTTTCAATGGCAGGTGATAAAAATGAACATGGATACTTAATTGGATACGTTTATCCAAAGACTGTAAAAGGATTTTTTGGACTTGGAAAACCAAAGGAAAAAAGATGGGTTGAAATCTACCTAACTCAAGACACTGATTTAGTAAAAAAATGCTTTGCAATGTTTTTTAATCGGGAGACTGACAATTTAGTTTCGACTATTAAAAAACTGGATAAGTATGGAGAAATGGAAGCACAAAACTGACAGATAAAAAATTAACGCACCACAACACATGGTATAGTGCATGCGGGTTTCAGCGGTATGCGAGCGTTTGTAGCTCGTAAAAAAGGGTCAGTGTAAACTGATAGGAAATCGCCTCGTAATCCCGCACGACACCATACCATCAAACGTTACCGCCAAGCTTAAAAAAACAGACACTGACACAATTTTAGCATTATGATACCAGATTTTCAGACAATTATGCTTCCTTTCTTACAGATTTTATCTGATGGAGAAGAACATACAACAAATGAGACAAATCAGAAATTAGCCCAACATTTCAACTTGACAGAAGATGAATTGAATGAATTTTTACCAAGTGGAGCTGCCAAGACTTTTCCAAATCGAGTTGCTTGGGCTAAATCTCATTTTAAAATGGCTGGATTTATAGAAAATATAAAAAGGAGTTCTTTCAAAATTACTGACGCAGGCAAACGATTTTTGGAAACGAATCCGACTGAAATTAATCTGAGAATATTAAAGACAATTCCTGCATATCAAGAAAGAACAGGACGAATAAAAGATGATGACTCAATATCGGATAATGACAATTTGCCAACTGATTCGACGCCAGAGGAGATTTTAGAAAATAGTTATTTAAGTATCAGAAAGAATCTTGCACAAGAATTGCTCTTGAAGATAAAAAATAGTAGTCCTGCATTTTTTGAATCGTTAGTAGTCGAATTATTAGTAAAAATGGGATATGGCGGTTCGATTAAAGATGCTGGACGTTCGATTGGGCGTTCAGGTGATGAGGGAATTGATGGAATTATTAAAGAAGATAAACTCGGACTTGATGTGATTTATGTACAAGCTAAGCGTTGGGAAAATGTTGTTGGAAGACCTGAAATTCAAAAATTTGTTGGAGCATTAGCAGGACAAGGTGCAAAAAAGGGTGTATTCATTACAACATCAAGATTTACTAACGATGCCAAAGAATATCAACCGAGAAATGAGACTAAGATTGTTTTAATTGATGGAGAGCGTTTGGCAGAACTTATGATTGACCATAATTTAGCAGTTTCGACTGTTAATGTTTTTGAAATAAAAAGAATTGATAATGACTACTTTGGAGATGAATAAAAGCCAGGCGGTAACATGCAATATACGTAAGCCGGGTACTGTGGGTAATTTAAAGTTTAGTACATTTATTAAAAATTGTAGCAGTTTGATAGGTTGGAGCTCCGAAATCCCGGCCTCCGCATATTGTCAACGTTACCGCCAAGTGTAAAAAAACAGAAATGACAGGAAAAAATGAAAAGTAGAAATAACAAGTCAGATAATAAAAATCTGAAATTCAATGTTCAACGAATCATTGCAATTTCATCCGTCTTAATTTTTATCGGAAAATTAACTGCCTACTTCTTGACCAATTCAGTAGGTATATTAACTGATGCTCTTGAAAGTACAGTAAATGTGACAACTGGATTTATTACTCTGTACGCTGTTTATGTTTCATTAAAACCTAAAGACGAAGACCATCCGTTCGGTCATGGGAAAGCCGAGTTTCTATCTGCATCAGTCGAAGGTTTTTTAATTATAATCGCAGGTTTAATTATCATTTTTGAAGCAATTAAACGACTTTTTGTCCCAGCGGAAGTTTCGCAATTGGACATAGGTATTATTATAGTTGCCATTGCAGGTTTGTTAAATTATTTAATTGGTTGGTACAGTATAAAAATTGGCAAAAAACACAATTCAATTGCTTTAATATCAGGTGGAAAACACTTACACTCCGATACTTATTCATCAATTGGCTTAGTGATTGGTTTAGTTTTACTGTACTATACAAAATTAGCGTGGTTAGACAGTTTGATAGCCCTGATTTTCGGGACTATTATTGTAATAACAGGCTTGAAAATACTTAAAGAAACCACATCGCATTTAATGGACGAAGCAGATTTTAAATTGATTGAGCAATTTGGTAAAATTATAGACAACAACAAATCTAATGAGTGGATTGATATACACAATTTCAAACTTGTTAAATACGGAAATGTATTTCATATAAATTGTGATTTGGTTTTGCCATGGAATTTGTATTTATCAGATGCTCATGAAGAAGGAGAAAAATTAAAAAAAATATTAGTTTCAAATTTTCCTGAAGATATTGTTTTCAATTTGCATACCGATGAATGTTTTAAGA
>Ga0172377_10002641_pt1 | contig 18370 bp, 14 predicted proteins | sample Pumphouse3metaG_FD_119749 | JGI IMG/M metagenome (GOLD analysis project Ga0172377, IMG submission 119749) | Leachate microbial communities from a municipal landfill in Southern Ontario, Canada - Pumphouse #3 metaG | ecosystem: Engineered > Solid waste > Landfill > Unclassified | place: Canada...
AGTGCAGGAATAAAAGTAAGTGGACCTCCACAAAAAAGTATAGGTGGGGTAATGTCCTCTCCGTGGGAAAGTGTAACGACGGTTTGTACAGCCACAGCATGGAAAATAGATGCGGCAATGTCATTACGGTCTGCGTTTTTGGCTAAAAGGTTTTGGATATCTGTTTTGCAAAATACGCCGCAGCGTGAAGCTATAGGATAAATGCGTGATGCGTGCAGCGCCATTTCGTTGAGTTCATCTATGCTGACATTTAGTAAAATGGCCATCTGGTCAATAAAAGCTCCCGTACCGCCGGCACAGTTTCCATTCATACGCAAATCTGGACTTTGACCATCGTGGAAGAAAACTACTTTAGCGTCTTCTCCACCGATATCTATCAAGGTATTAATATCTGGATGGTTTTTCCGCATGTATTGTGTTGCACTAACTACTTCCTGAATAAATGGAATATCATATCGTTCTGCAATGCCCATGCCGATGCTTCCCGTGATGGTAGTATAAGCCTCGACATCTCCGATTTGCTGTTTTATTTCTGACAGAAATGCAAGCACTTTTTCACGTATACGGGCACTATGGCGCTCATATTTTGAAAAAATGATTTTTTCATTTTTGTCTGTTACAACAGCTTTAATCGTTGTGGAACCAATGTCTAGACCGATGCGAATTTTATCCATTAACTTTTTAGTCAACAATTTTGAACTTGCAAAGATAATCAGAAAAGTGTAAAATTGTTCAGTAGTTTAAAGGTTTTTATCTTTTAGATCAGTTGAAAAAGAAGTTGTAACAAAATAATGCTGCATTTTTTGACAAATGCAGCAAATATAATGTTTTAAAATGAGTTCACTTTTTTAATTACCGTTGCGTTGGAGCCAACGAATTAGCTCTTGATGCCAGATGTCGGCATCTTTAAATGAAGCATTGAAGCCGAATCCGTGGTAACCACCAGGATAAACATGAAGTGAAACGGGTACTTTGTGATCAATAAGTGCCTGTGTATAAACCAGTGAGTTCTTAACTGGAACAATATCGTCAGCAGCAGAAACTACGATGAATGCTCGAGGGGTGTCATTTGTCACTTGTTTTTCGTTACTAAATTTTTCTTCCAATGCTTCATCTGCATTTTCACCTAGTAAATTGTTATGAGAGCCCATGTGGGTAAACGTTTTGTCCATTGTGATAACAGGGTAAAGCAATATTTGGAAATCAGGACGAGTTTCTTTTGAATCATAGTGAGTAGCTACGGTAGAAGCGAGGTGACCACCTGCAGAAGAGCCCATGATGCCAACATTATTGGGGTTTATTTTCCATTCTTTAGCATGAGCACGTACCAACTTAATGGCTTGTTGAGCATCTGTTAGTGGTATTAGGGTCCGCTGCTTGGGTAAACGGTATTTCAGAACAATGAGGGAAATGCCATTATTGTTCAACCATGGAGCAAAGTCATGACCTTCATTGTCTATAGCCAGACCCGCGTACGCCCCGCCGGGACAGATAATAATAGCTTGACCTGTTGGTTTGTTAGATAAATGAACGTATAAGCGTGCATCGGCAGCGTCGTCTTTTACCTGTGAACCTTCCCAAAGTGGAAGTTCGAATGTTTTTTGAGCCTGAGCGCCAAATGAAATAGCGAGGAGGGTTACGATTAAAATGAAAGTCTTTTTCATGACAAATTATTTATTTAAACAGATGATGTTTATTTAGTTTCCGTTGCGTTTAAGCCATCTCAAGAGTTCTTTGTGCCAGATATCGGCATCTTTGAAATTATTATCTTTGTTAAAACCGAATCCGTGAAAACCGCCTGGGTAAACATGAAGCGAAACGGGAATTTTGTGGTCTATGAGAGCTTGTGTGTAAACTAGTGAATTTTTGACAAAAACGCCCTCATCTGCCGATGAAACAACAATGAAAGCGGGTGGCGTATTATCTGTGACATGTTTTTCATTACTAAATTTCTCTACAAGTTCGTTAGATGGCTTTTCGCCGATCAGGCTGTTGTGAGTACCCCAATTAGTAAACGTCGGGTCCATTGTAATTACGGGATAAAGTAAAATTTGAAAGTCTGGACGTGTTTCGTTTGAAGAATATTGGGTAGCGAGTGTTGAAGCGAGATGGCCACCTGCCGAAGAACCCATGATGCCAACCTTATGGGGGTTTATGCGCCATTCTTTAGCATGAGCGCGAACAAGACGCATGGCTTGTTCTGCGTCAGTGAGGGGGATAAGATTACGCTGTTTGGGTAGACGATATTTCAAGACAATGAGTGAAATCCCGTTATGATTAAACCAAGGTGCAAAGTCGAAACCTTCAATATCCATAGCAAGCATCATATATGCTCCTCCGGGACAGATGATAATGGCTTGACCTGTTGGATGATCTGCCAAATAAACGTATACACGTGCATCTGCCGCGTCATCCTTGCTTTGCGAACTTTCCCACAGTGGCAGTTCAAAGTTTTTTTGCGCTTGAATGCATAAGGAAAAAACGAAGATAGAGAGAAGTGTAATCAGTGTCTTTTTCATTTTCGTTAATTTTAAATGATTGAAAGTTCTGAGATAAACGTTCTTTTTCTGTCGGTTATAATGGTTTGATGTCGCAAATTTAACGAAAAGAATCTAAAAGGATTCATTTCATTTCAAAAATCCATTATTTCGGATGAGATAGTTTTGAATGCTTATGTTTAAGTTCAATTTACGGATCATGGATGGGATGTTCGCAGATTAAAACTACAAATGGCCTTGATAGAGAAAATAGATAATGACAAATAGTTTGTGACGCGGTGCGTCATAAAAAAAACGCAGTGCGTCACGAAAGAAACGCGTCGCGTCACAAAAGAAACGCAGTGCGTCATTAACTTTATGAATGCTTTGTTGCAAGATAGTATGTGATGAATCATCGTTAATGATCGGTTAGAAGGTTTTTTAAGAGTATATAAGGGTGTGGAAGATATCCTGACGAAGAGGTTTTAAATCGATGTGGGTAAGATGTTTCAAATAAAAAGGTGTAACTTTGCAAATTGAAAAATAGAAAAATAATAAATAATGGGTTTACGGTGCGGTATAGTAGGTTTGCCGAATGTAGGTAAGTCGACACTTTTCAACTGTTTAAGCAGTTCGAAGGCGCAGGCTGCGAATTTTCCGTTTTGTACGATAGAGCCAAATGTAGGAGTTATTACGGTTCCTGATGAAAGACTGAATAAATTGGCCGAAATAGTTCACCCCGGACGCATAGTCCCTACCACAGTTGAAATTGTGGATATTGCGGGATTGGTGAAAGGAGCAAGTCAAGGAGAAGGTTTGGGAAATCAGTTTCTGGCAAATATTCGTGAAACGGATGCTATTATTCACGTCATCCGTTGTTTCAATGATGATAATGTTGTTCATGTGGATGGCAGCATTGATCCCGTACGTGATAAAGAAATTATAGATACGGAACTTCAGATAAAAGATTTGGATACAGTAGAAAACCGTTTACGTCGAGTGGAAAAAATTGCTCAAATGGGCGGGGATAAAAATGCGAAGTTGGAGTATACTGTATTGACAGCATACAAGGAGGCTTTGGATAAGGGTCTGTCGGCTCGCACGGTGACCTTTGAAAGTAAAGATGAGCAACAGGTGGCGCGCAATTTGTTTCTGTTGACAGCTAAGCCGGTGCTTTATGTTTGCAATGTTGACGAAGGTAGTGCAGTGAGCGGAAATGCTTATGTAGAAGCGTTGCGCGAGGCTGTGAAAGACGAGAATGCCGACTTGTTGGTGGTTGCAGCGCGTACCGAAGCTGATATTGCGGAATTGGAAACCTATGAGGAGCGTCAGGAGTTTCTTCAGGATTTGGGCTTAACCGAATCAGGTAGTAATAGATTGATTAAGGCAGCTTACAGTCTGTTAAACCTGGAAACATTTATTACAGCAGGAGAAATGGAAGTGAAAGCTTGGACATACCACAAAGGCTGGAAAGCTCCTCAGTGTGCCGGTGTTATTCATACGGACTTTGAAAAGGGATTTATTCGCGCGGAAGTGATTAAATATGAGGACTATATACATTATGGTAGTGAAGTCGCTATTCGTGAGGCTGGAAAACTTTATGTGGAAGGAAAGGATTATGTAGTGGAGGATGGTGACATCATGCACTTTAGATTTAATGTTTAGTCATATTAATAACTGATAATATTTTTAGCCATGCTTGATTTTATTAATTGGGCTCCTGATGTAGTTGCTTTTCATGTATTTGGTTTTCCGGTACGTTGGTATTCATTGTGCTGGTGTGCTGCACTTTTTGCAGGATATCTGAATATGAAAAGACTGTATAAGAAACAGAACATTGACGAAAAGTATCTGGAACAGATTTTTTTGTATTGTTTTTTTAGTGTATTGATAGGTGCACGTTTGGGGCATTGCCTTTTTTATGAGCCGGGCTATTTTCTCTCCCACCCTATAGAGATGTTTCTGCCGATCAGGCATTTTGATACCGGTTGGAAGCTTGTAGGTTATGAAGGATTGTCAAGTCATGGTGGAGTTTTCGGTATGATTTTTGCCATTTGGTTATATGCTCGTCGTACAGGAATTCGATTTATTCACGTATTGGACAATATGGGAATTTTGACGCCTCTTTCAGCTGCGTTTATTCGTCTGGGAAATTTGATGAATTCAGAAATTGTAGGTAAACCAACTACTAAACCGTGGGGATTCATCTTTGAAAATAATGGGGAAACGTTTGCCCGTCATCCGGGACAGCTTTATGAGTCAATAGCTTATGTAGTGATTTTCGTGATAATACTGCTCGTATATCGACGTTATCCCAAACGAGTAGGAACGGGTTTGTATTTTGGTCTATGTTTAACGTTAATTTTTACGTTTCGTTTTTTCATTGAGTTCATCAAAGCAGATCAAGAAGCTTTCGAGGCCGGTTATTTGCTGAATATGGGGCAGGTTCTGAGTATTCCTTTGATTGCTGTTGGAATTTACAGCATGGTTCATTCCAAAAAAGGAGTGGGTCTCAAATGATAGTTTTTTATAGCGTTCTTCCCTACCCTTGTTATTTTATAAAGGGTAAAATGTTTTACTAAATCAAGTACATACGTTTCAATTGGAATAGTTTTCAGTGATTGTAAGAAAATCTAGGCGTGTAGTAGAAATGAAAATGATTTTGCAACCTTTTTAAATTGAAGAAAGATGAAAGTTCTATTAGTTAATGGCAGTCCGCATGCTGCTGGTTGTACATTTACAGCCTTAAAGGAGATGGAAAAAGTGTTTCAAAATGAAAAAGTTGAAACAGAAGTTATTCATGTGGGTCATTTGGATATTCATGGTTGCATTGGTTGTCGTAAATGTGTGGAATTGGGGCATTGTGTGTTTCAGGACATTGTGAATGAGGTGGCTGAAAAGTTTAAAGATGCCGATGGTCTTGTGGTTGGGTCACCAGTTTATTATGCGTCTCCTGCTGGTAGCTTGTTAGCTTTTTTGGATAGATTGTTCACCAGTGCTTCGTTTGATAAAACGATGAAAGTGGGTGCTGCGGTTGTTTCTGCACGACGTGCGGGTACTATAACCAGTTTTGACGTGCTCAATAAATATTTTGCCATAAGTGGCATGCCTATAGCTTCCAGTCAGTATTGGAACGAAGTACATGGTTCTTCAGCAGCCGAAGTGGTGCAGGATTTGGAGGGTATGCAAACTGTACGCATATTGGCGCGCAATATGGCATTTCTAATGAAGAGCATTGCACTTGGAAAGAAAGAATATGGACTTCCCGAGAAGGAAGAACGGGTTTGGACTAACTTTATAAGATGAAAAATGGTGGGGCTTTTTTAAAGTCTGTACATTTTAGCGTTTTTCGCTAGAAATGGGACGGAAAAAGCGTTCGTGTCGATAACCTTTGAAAAAGGACTGTGTCGGGTCTTTAGAAAAAGTTGTGCAAAGCAGACGTCCGATAAGATGAGAGTAGGGTAGAAATCCAAAAACGCGTGAATCGTAAGCCTGAAGATTGTGAGGATTAAAAATCCACACGTAATCTTGCGAAAACTGTACTTTTTGGAGCTGTTTGCCATCAACAACAAGAAGACTGTCACAATTCCAACAAACGTTTCTGTGCTCGTGTAAATGGAGCATATTGGCTAATAGCGTAATGTTCCATGGACGAACATCTACGGGATAATTGGAGCCTGGTACCACAAAAGGATATTTTGCGGTGCAGACGCTGTTTTGAAGTTTTTTGTTTGGATTCCAAGTCATCCAGATTGTATCTCCCGGAAGAGCAATGCAAGTGCCTACACAAATAGGGCGTGAAGAAATAGTTCCATTTGAGGATAACGGGTCATTGAACGCTACCTGATCGCCACGTTGAGGTAAAATTTCTTTTACTTTATGATAACCGAAAAGACGTTCTCCCGGAAGTCGCAAGCCATAAGAAAGCCGGCTGACCATCACGCGATCACCTTGTAGAAGAACAGGCTCTTCTCCTGATACAGGAATGGTGACCTGAAAAATCAGTAAACTCCAGACAAGCCAGACTGAAATAATGGCCAGCAGGAAAATGAAAATCATTTTAATCCATGGCCTCATGGGCAGGAAAATTACTTGATGTTATCAACGAAGCGGAAGAGACGATTCCAACGGATTTTACCATCAAACCAGCCATAATCCTTATTGAGAGAAAGCCAAATCATAATGGGTTTGCCGACAATGTGATCTTCAGGAACAAAACCCCAGAAGCGGGAATCTGCAGAGTTGTCACGATTGTCACCCATCATCCAATAATAATCCATTTTGAAAGTATAACTGTTAGCAACTTTATCATTAATGAAAATCTTTCCATCGCGCACTTCAACTTTGTTGTGCTCATAGATTTGAATTGGACGGAGATAAAGTGGCAGGCTAGCCAAATTTAATTTCATGGTTTTGCCTTTTTTAGGAATCCAAATTGGGCCATAGTTATTACAATTCCACCCAGTTATTTTATAGTGTGGATAAAGCATGATGCCGTCTGTGGAAGGAGAGGGCGTGATGGAGACTACCATGTCTGTTCTCTTCTTGAGGGCGTCGTAAGCGCGTTTAGTAAGAGGCATACGGCGAACATTGAAGTTGTTTTCACTGACTGTTTCAGAACGATCTTCCATGGAGATTCCGTATTCCTTGCAAAAATCTTCCGGAATATCGTATTTCAGGGTGACAATGTAACTATATTGGACGTTATCAGGCTGCTTGTTAAGTTTTCCATTTATATAAACAAGGCCGTTTTTAATTCTCAACCATTGTCCGGGAAGGCCTACACAGCGTTTTACATAATTTTCACGCATATCAACGGGCCGAGCCAGGAGTTTGCCGAATTTATCCGGATTACTCAGAATATAATCACGACCTACATTATAAATTGTTTGAAAGGCTTGCATTTGAGCCTGTGGTGAGAGTCCCGAAAGATTGCTTGGATAGAGTTGTTGCCCAATTTCATAACACATTGCGTAATAGTCCTGATCTTGAATTTTTGCGGCTACGGTGTCTCCGGCAGGATAGTTGAAAACAACAATATCATTTTGTTTGATATGACCAAAACCTTTGATGCGGCGATAATCCCACTGTGGCCATGAAATAAACGATTTTGTGCCTAAAAGAGGGATTGTATGTGATGTGAGCGGCATATGAAGCGGCGTATTGGGAGTACGCGGACCATAACTCATTTTACTAACAAAAAGGTAGTCACCCGTAAGGAGACTTTTCTCCAAAGAAGAGGAAGGAATGACATAGTTTTGGAAAAAATAAAGATTTACAAAATAAACTGCAACAAGAGCAAAAACAATGGCATCGACCCAACTCATAACTTGTCGAGTAGTCTTATTCTTACTGTTGCGCCACCATCCCCAAGGAATTTTTTTTGTAATGTAAGCGTCAAAGATAAAGGGAATGAAGATCACGGCCCACCAACTTCCCAACCAGGCAAGAAAGAGGAGATATAAGATAGTCCAGAATGTAAATTTGATCCAATTTTTAGGCGTAGCCTTTTTGTGTTGGTTTTGCTGTTTTTCCATAGGAATAATTTGAATTTATTTAAATAAGTCGTCCATTGTTAGAAGTCCCTCATGGTTGGCTGTAAATTCAGCTGCAAGAACTGCACCAAGAGCAAAGCCACCTCGATTATGGGCATCGTGAGTAATGGAAATCTCATCAAAAGTGCTATTATATTTAACTGTATGAATTCCTGGAACTTCGTCACGGCGAATACTGTTAATGACGAGTTTGTCGGGTTCTGCGTCGTCGCTTCCATGAATGGTGCCGTCGGGAGCATGCAATTTCCCTTTTGTCCAATCAGTTTTGCGGTCCAAATTAGCCAAAATGTTTTCAGCAAGTGTAATGGCAGTCCCGCTGGGCGCATCCAGCTTATGAATGTGGTGTGTTTCTTCTATTGTTACGTCGTAATCAGGATATTTGTTCATCATTTGAGCCAAAAAGGTGTTAAGCTTATTGAAAAGGAAAACGCCTAAACTGAAATTGCTGCTCCAAAAAAGAGTTTGCCCTTCACGTTCACAAAATCTTTTGATGTCTTGTGAATGTTCTTTTTGCCAGCCTGTAGAACCTGTAACAACTTTAACGTCTCTTTGAAAGGCTCTGCAGATATTGCTGTAAGCTGCTGTAGGATTTGTGAATTCAATCGCTACGTCAGCACTAGCAAATGCTTTACTTTCAAAGTCTTCTGAATTATCTATGTCTATGATACAAACAATTTGGTGACCTCTTTGAATAGCAACGTCTTCTATCATGTGTCCCATTTTGCCGTATCCGATTAGTGCTATCTTCATATGAATGCTAATTTATTGACTGCAAAGATACTGCAAGTTGAGAGAAAAGCAAATAAAGAAGCATCGCTTTTTATTTTTGTTTTTCCGGAACGTTGCGTCTCTTGTTCAGAAATACAGCAATTTGAAAGAAAAATAGAATAAGAAGCATAGTTTTTTATTTTTGTTTTTGCAGGGAGTCAGATTGTACAAAAAAGTGTTACTTTTGTAACAATTAAGCAGCATGAAACTGCAAGGAATGGAATATAAAAATGGAACGACTACTGCATTATGTTTGGCAACACAGACAATATCCGTTTGGGTCTCTTAAAACCATTGCAGGCGAATCAATTGAAGTTATTGATCCCGGTTTGCACAATGAGAATGCAGGCCCAGACTTTTTTGATGCAAAAATTAAAGTAAGTGGAGTCTGTTGGGTAGGAAATGTTGAAATTCACAGTGTTAGTTCCGATTGGTATCACCATCATCATGACAGCGATCCAACTTATAATAACGTGATTCTACATGTTGTGGAAAAAGATGATGGACCTGTTGTAACAGCTTCTGGGCGTACAGTGCCACAGATTGTTATCCAGGTGCCTGAAACTATACGAGAACATTATGACGAACTGCTTCGAGCGGAGAAGTATCCCCCATGTTATTCTAATGTGATGAATTTGCCGTTATCGGTGGTTCGTGTTTGGTTGGATAAATTAGCAGACGAACGTTTGAAAATAAAAACGGCACGTATAAATCAGTTGTCAAAAACGTTACGCGGGGATTGGGAGGATGTTTTATTCATAACCTTAGGCCGGAGTTTTGGTTTTGGCATTAATGGGGACGCTTTTGAAGAATGGGCATCTAAGATCCCCCTGATGGCAGCAGGAAAACACCGTGATGATTTGTTTCAGTTGGAAGCGCTTTTTCTAGGACAGGCTGGTTTGTTGGAAGATGAAATGTTGCCATCTTCTCATCGGGAAGAGGCATTGCGCGAAGGTTATTTTCAGAAAATACAGCATGAGTATCGTTTTCTGGCTCATAAATTTACACTTCAACCAATGAATGGGTTACATTGGCGGTTTTTGCGTTTACGACCGCAAAACTTTCCACATATTCGGTTGGTGCAACTAGCAAATCTTTTTTTTTCGCGTCGTTTTAGTCTTTCGAGTGTGATAGAGGCCCGCACACTATCAGAAGTTCGTAGTTTGTTAGAAACAGAAGTTACGTCTTATTGGCAAACACATTATTCTTTTGGAGCAAAGAGTAGTGAATCTGTGAAAACTTTGCGGCAGAACTCTTTGGATTCACTGATTATCAATACGGTTGTTCCTATTTTATATGCTTATGGCAATCATAGTTTGCATGAGGACTATTGCAAAAGGGCTCTTGACTTTTTGAACCAAATGAAATCAGAAGAGAATCATATTACACGTGTTTGGAAGGATTTAGGACTTGCGGTCCATTCTGCGGCAGATAGTCAAGCACTTATTGAATTACGAAATCGTTACTGCGATCGCAAGGATTGTTTAAGATGCAGTTTCGGTTGGGAATATCTCAAACAAACAAAAATTTATTCAACTTTACAAGAACCAGAACAATGAATAAGAACTATATTTTTGAACTTGAAATGGCTGTTCGCGATTACGAATGCGATATAGAAGGAATTGTGAATAACGCCAATTATTTGCATTATATGGAACATACGCGCCATCAGTTTCTGCTTACGGAGCACGTTAGTTTTATAGACTTGCACGAACGTGGAATAGATTGTGTAGTTGCAAGAGTAAACATTGCTTTCAAGACGCCATTGCATAGTGATGAACATTTCTTGAGTTGCATAAATGTGTTGAAAGAGGGTGTAAAATATGTATTTGAGCAGGATATCTATCGTTTACCGGACCGTCAAATGGTTGTTCGTGCCCGAGTTGATACGGTTTGTCTCGTACAAGGTCGTCTTGCTGATTGTGAAGAATTGAATCAGGCATTTGGAAAATACTTTTTGCCGAAATGACTGACGAAAGACTTTTTACAATGGCGTTGACCAAGGTGAAAGGTCTCAGTTTGCGCAATGCCTTGATTCTATATCGTACGGTGGGTAATGCGACCGATGTTTTCAATGGTCTTTCAACATTGAAAGAAAAAATACCTTCGGTTAATTCAAAATTATTGGATGTTCTTAATGCCGGTGTTTCTGATGCACTCCAACGGGCAGCCGCGGAACTGAAATTTTGCGAATCAGAAGGCTTGGAAGTGTTATGTTTAAACGATGCGAAATATCCTAATCGCCTTCGTGAATGTGACGATGCACCTTTAGTTCTTTATTATAAAGGCAATGCGGATCTGAATGCAGTGCACATGATAAGCATGGTGGGTACGCGCCGTTGCACGGAATATGGTAAGGACCTTTGCCGTATGTTGACGAAGGATTTTGCGCGCCTATGTCCTGATACCATTGTTGTAAGCGGATTGGCATATGGCATAGATATTTGTTCTCATCGTGGTGCATTGGAAGCCGGACTCTCTACAGTTGCTGTATTGGCCCATGGTTTAGATCGGATTTATCCTTACGTTCATCGTGATACGGCAAAAAAAATGATGGGGCAGGGTGGTTTGCTTACAGAATATATGTCAGGCACAAATCCAGATAAAGGTAATTTTGTATGTCGCAATAGGATTGTCGCGGGACTTTCGGATGCGTGCATTGTAGTGGAAAGTGCCCATAAAGGTGGAGCCATTATTACAGCTCATTTGGCTTTTGATTATAATCGCCAGGTGTTTGCATGTCCAGGGCGAGTGGGGGACGAGTATTCAGAAGGCTGTGATGAGCTTGTTCATAATAATACTGCATCTTTGCTTTTAAGCGCAGATGATGTTGTAAACGGACTAAATTGGATTACAACGCAACATCGGAAAGATGCTCTTAAAAAGCCATTGCAAACAGAATTGTTCCCGAATTTGAATAAATTGGAGCAACAAATTATGAAACTGTTAACTTCCTCTGATGGATTACAAGTGAATGTAATTTCGCAACAACTGTCTCTTCCCGTTCATGAAATTTCTGCAACATTATTCGAACTTGAAATGAAAGGGTTGGTTAAATTATTGCCGGGTGGTGTTTATCGTCTGTTGAGAAATTAAGTTGAGTTTTACTCAAAAAACCTTCAGAATTTATTTTCTGAAGGTTTTGAGTAGGTGTTTATTGAAGAGCTTTTATTATTTCCGGCATGAGGAGAGGCAACTCGTGTTCTTCTGCTGCCGTGAAGAAAGGCATATCAATAGCAATTGGGTTAGAGGAGTAGATTCCTTTTTTAATGGTATTTTTTACGTATGGGTGGCAGGCAATCTGTTTGCCTTTGTCAACTCCAGCAGCATCAAAAAATACGCCAGCTCCGCAATGTCCGATCATGAGTTTTTTTGCTGTTGCAAATTCTTGAATAACTTGCAGCAGTAGTTTGTTATAAGGCTTTTTGGCATTTTGTACAAAAACAGGAACAGCATCTCCACAAGAGAATACAAGTGCATCATAGTCAGTTGCGTGACCAACCAAATCCTCAATAACATCGTCTGTCTTGATTCTTAGCCCACTGTTAGTTTTGATGTCAATTGAATTATACACAGCAAAAACCTTATACGGGATTTTGTTTTCAAAAAATGTTTCCAAATAAGTGAACAGTCCCAATCCATTTACAGGGTTGACTGCGAGAACAGCTACTTTCTTTGCCATAATTCAAATATTTTTTAGTTGTAAATAGAAGTTACTGCAAAGATAAATCAAAAATAAGATTAAACCAAGAGGTCATTTAGCAAACAGACGGTAGTTTTGATGTAAGTTTTGCCTTTTAATGGGCTTCTGGACCTATAATTATTGTGAAAGATTAACATCCGAAGTTGATTTGTGATTGTTTTGCCCTCAAAATGAAGATGTTTTAATGTTTTTGGATATAAATTCCTGCCAGTTTTTTTGCGAAATATTATAAGGAAGGTAGTACCTTTGCATGGTAAGATAAAGAGGAACAATAGGATGAAACATGAAAGATTTCCAATTCTAGGTATGAGTTGTGCTAGTTGCGCAATGCATGTTCAAAAGGCCTTACGTAATCAGGATGGAGTGGAAAAGGCTGACGTGAATTATGCCAGTGGAGAGGCGCATGTAGATTTTGATGAAAATAAATGCACACCACTTATGTTACAAGCTGCGGTGAGAGCTGCAGGTTATGACTTAATGTTCAATTCTGATGAAGATGCTGTTCTTGTGGTACATAACAATGAATATAGAAAGCTAAAACGGGCAACACTGTCAGCTTTTCTTTTAGCTATTCTCCTAAATGTTTTTGGCTTTGTAAATGAGCCGTGGACGCCATGGGCTGTTTGGATAATGGCTACGGTGGTAGTTTTCGGTTTGGGATGGAGATTTTATGTCAGCGCGTGGCATCAATTTATGCATGCGACGTGCAACATGGATTCTTTGGTGGCATTGAGTACAGCGATTTCTTATTTTTTTAGTGTTTGGACCTTACTGTGGCCAGATTTCTGGTTGTCTAGAGGAATAGTGCCACATCTTTATTTTGATGCTTCTGGGAGTATTATCGCATTTATTCTGTTAGGGCGCTTGTTAGAAGAGCGAGCAACACGAGGAACGGGAGCAGCTATTCGCCATTTAATGGGTTTGCAGCCTCATACGGTGACGGTGGAACAGTCAGGCGAGAATCAAATATTGGAAATAAAAGATTTGATAGAAGGGCAAATTGTTTTGGTTCATCCTGGAGAACGTTTGGCTGTTGATGGACGTGTAAAGCAAGGTAGTTCTTTTGTGGATGAAAGCACGCTGACGGGAGAATCTGTCCCAGTCTGGAAACAAGCCGGCGATAGAGTTTTTGCTGGAACGCTTAATCAAAAGGGCGTTTTTAGGATGATAGTGGAGAAAGTTTCTACAGATACTGTATTGAGTCATATTATCCGGCTTGTGCAGGAGGCACAAGGTTCTAAGCCTCCCGTACAGCGGCTTGTTGATAAAGTGGCGTCTATTTTTGTACCTGCAATTATAGTAATATCTATTGTCGCATTTATATTATGGGTCATTTTGATGCCTCAAGGGGGATTGGCAAGAGGCATTATGGCAATGGCTACGGTTTTAATCATTGCGTGTCCGTGTGCTTTGGGATTGGCTACGCCAACAGCTTTAATGGTTGGTATGGGCAAGGGGGCAGAAGCTGGCATTTTGGTGAAAGACGCAACGGCATTGGAAGTGGCCGCAAAAATGAATGCGATGGTGGTGGACAAAACGGGAACTCTGACGGAGGGTAAACCTGTAGTTACAGATGTTTTTTGGGCGGTTGAATCAAAACGTGCAAAATATATTTTACTGGCTCTTGAAAAAGGGAGTGAGCATCCATTAGCAGATGCTGTGGTAACGTTTTTAGAGAAAAACTATAAGGAAGAAGTAATTCCCAATATTCCTGATTTACAGATTACATCGACGGCAGGAAGGGGGCTTATCGGTGTTTGCAAGAACGAGCAATATTTTGTTGGCAATTGCGAATGGATGAAAGAAAATGAAGTTCCCATTAATGAAGATACCGAAGCTAAAGCACAACAGTGGGTTTGTGAGGCGAAAACAGTGATATGGTTCGGAAGTAAATCTGGTGTGATGGCGTTGATGGCGGTTTCAGATCGTTTAAGGGCTGTTTCTCGTCAAGCTGTAAATCAGTGGGCCAAGATGGGAATAGAAACTTATATGTTGACAGGAGATAATGAAACTGTTGCTCGTGTGGTGGCTCATGAGGTGGGCATCAATCATTTTAAAGCAGGGGTATTGCCTGCCGATAAGGCGGATTTTGTAAAGGATTTGCAGCAGAAAGGGAATATTGTAGCTATGGTTGGTGATGGCATTAACGACAGTGCAGCTCTTGCTCAGGCAGATTTAAGTATGGCAATGGGCGAAGGGAGTGATACGGCAATGGAAACCGCAATGGTAACAATTTTGGGCAGTAATTTGTTGAAAATAGGTGAAGTGGTTACGCTTTCACGACTGACTGTGCGTACTGTTCGTCAAAACCTTTTTTGGGCATTTATTTATAATGTTATAGCTGTGCCTATTGCTGCTGGTGTTCTTTATCCGGTGTGTGGCTTTGTTCTTAATCCTATGATTGGTGGCGCTGCAATGGCATTTAGTAGTGTAAGTGTTGTGGCTAACAGTTTACTATTGGGACGTAAGCGTCTTGATGGTGCCAAAAGGCGAAATGTTGAGGGAAGTATCATAAAGCAAGAATACAAAATAAAAACAATGAAAAAGACGTTTAAAGTAGAAGGCATGATGTGTCAAAATTGTCGTAAACATGTAGAAAATGCATTGAATAGCATAGAAGGTGTTATTGCTACGGTAAATTTGGAAACTGGTTTTGCAGAAGTAAAATTTATCGATAAAGTCTATTCCAGGGACGAACTTCAGGCTGTGATAACCGAAAAAGCGGGTGATTACAAGTTGATTTAATTTGCATGCGACATTAATAAAGGAGGCCTCGAAATGGGCCTTTTTTTGTTGTCCTTTAACAAGAGATGTTATAGTTTTTTATTGTTGTACGGTAAAAACAAATTAAAAGTTTTAAAACCCTTTTTATTTGGCACTCAAGCGTTTTGCTAACCAAAGGGCTTACTTTTTCTTTTGAGCAGTAAACGAGAGTAAATTGCTTTATATTACCAAATATTGGTTCAGACTGTAAAGTTGGGGATTTAACAAATTGCGGTTATTAGAAATCGCCCATTTAATACTTCTTCGGGGTTTATGACTTATTTCAAGATAACTAAAGTAGAATCCAGCTCAGAAAGAGTATGGATTCGTTTAGCATTAAATATTTAGGTAACAACAGATGCTACTGGACTCCGTATCAATCTGACAGAGCGAATTTTAAATGCTTCAATTACATTCCTATTTTTAAAACAGCATTTTATAGGTCAGGAGTTTAATCAGGCAGAAACATTTTACTTCGCAGGGTTTTTGATTCACTTCATACATTTCATTATTTGGCTGAAATTCTATCAGGATATGGTGTCCTAAATGAAAAGTTACTTCTCATTCTATGTGACGCGGTGCGTTTCTTTTGTGACGCGACGCGTTTTTTTCATGACGCACTGCGTTTCTTTTGTGACGCACTGCGTCACAAACTTTGATTGAGCATGTAAAAATTTGGGAAACACGATTGAATCAATTCTTTGAAAGCAACGAGTTTATTTTACGTCTTGAGCCCTGAATAGTCAGTAAAATAAAATAGTCAAGCAGGCCTTTAGGTAGGAACATGGACAGGATATCCTTAATAGTTGATAGGTTTTCTTGGCATGAAGCAAAAGTAATATTTTATAGATCATTCAAAAAAGGAATAATTTATTAAATCCCCAACTTTGTGGGCTGAGCCCAAATATTAGACATAAAAGCTTTAAAAGCCACAAATATACTCGTTTTAGAGAGCTTTTAGCAACAACTAAATGTCAACAAAAGTTTCACCAGACAGCAATAATAGTTTCTACATCATGGGACGTTTGAAAAGGCTTTTCTATAAATATCAAGTTATAATAAAAGAACCGAACCACTTTTGAAATAAAGTGATTCGGTTTATAGTTATTTTCTTTGATTTATAAGAAGATAAATTCCTAAAAAAGGGAGAATGATTGAATTTATGGTTGAGTTGTTTCAAGTGGACGATAATTGATGCCAGCAGCTTGAAGTCTTGGTAATTGAGCATTCAAACGTTGTTGGAAGTCTGCCCAGTTTTGTTTGGCTGTTGGTGTCCATGCTTTTTCTGCCATAGCTAAAGCTCTAGGAAAAACCATAAATTGCATGCGGGCTTCTGAAGGAATCCATTCACCCCAGATATTAGCCTGAATACCCTTAATCAATTTTAGTTGAGCTGGAGTAAGATCGGTTGGTACGATGGCTCCTTCGTAAATATGGCGAAGCGTATTATTATCCTGTCCGTAATCGAAATAGCAGAATGTTGTGGGGCAAAGAATCACTTGATTACCGTGTTCCGTAGAATTCTTGACAACGTCGGTATGGTCGCCGCGCCACCAGCAAACTGAAGCAGTAGGCGAAATGCCGCCTTCTAAGATTTCATCCCAACCAATCAGATGGCGTTTGTTCTGGTTGAAATATTTCTCCATGTAGCGAGTAAACCAAGACTGGAGTTCTGTAATGTCCTTTAAATTTTCTTCTTTGATGCGATTTTGGCAGTCAGGGCACGTTTTCCAACGATCACGATTGACTTCGTCTCCACCAATGTGTACATATTCGTAGGGGAAAAGTTTGAAGATTTCAGCATAAACATTTTTACAATATTCCAGTGTTGTTTCTTTACCCAGGCAAAGAGGATCATTTCCGTCGTTAGAGCAAGAAAGCCATGGGTAGCACTGAGTTGCAATCCAACTGTGGCCTGGCATATCAAGTTCCGGAATAACGTCAATGCCACGAATAGCAGCGAAATGAACCACTTCGCGGATTTCATCTTGCGTATAAAATCCTCCATAAAGAGAATCACCATTTTCAACTTTGAAATTCTTTTTTGGAAGAAGCAGGGTGGGATTGTTCTCTTTTTTTGCACGTGAGATACAACCTAGGTCAATATCTGAAAGTAATTTACGCCACGCCCCTTTTTGGGTAAGGAGAGGATATTTTTTGATTTCAATACGCCAAGCCTGTCCGTCCGTGAGGTGCCAATGAAATTTATTAAATTTGTAAAGAGCCATTTGGTCCAAGAAACGCTCGGTTTCTTCTACTGTGTAAAAATGGCGTACAGGGTCTAGCATCAGGCCTCGCCAAGCAAAATTGGGCTTGTCGTAAATTTGTACAACAGGCACAGTCCAATTGACGCCTTTGACTACTTGATGCTCTTCAATTTCATTAGGCAAAAGTTGGCGTAAAGAGGCAATGCCATTGATTACCCCGCGATAACTATGAGCTTTGATGGTAACTTTTTTGCTGGTTACTGTGAGGTTATAACTTTCATCTTGTTCATTGCGTGGAGTTTGTAAAATGAGAGCTATTTGTCCTGCTCCGGTCTTGGTCTTGATGTTGAAACCGGTTGCGCGTGTCAGGATACGCTTTAAATAGTTGGCGGCATTGTTAAGTGCTGGGGAACCAACACTGATAACCTGCCCATTCTTAAGAGTAAATGAACCCGTTCCTTCCACGACTTTGGTAGGAAGTGGTACGATGTTTACACTGGCGATGGCGTAACTGCCTGAAAACAGTAGCAAAGCCAAGAATAATTTAAGAGTCTTTTTCATATAAATTTGAGTAAAATTTAGCAAAGAGAATGCAGGTACGAAATTACAGATTTTTCTGTATAAAAGTTGATGATGAATGGACTTTTTATGGTGTAACATCAAAATACTCATAAATAGTACTGTTTTGAAGTATAAAAGGAGGTGTTTCTGGGCAAATTATAAAGGTATATTTAAGAAGAAGCTTTGTGCAAATAGTATTGAATTAGTTTTACAGCTCCTTCTGTTCCCAGTTTGGAAGTATTGACAACTAAATCGTAATTGCGACTGTCTGTCCAATTACCTCCTGTATACTGATAATAGTGGTTTGCGCGGGCCTTATTGACGGTTTCTATTTTA
>Ga0172377_10002642_pt1 | contig 18369 bp, 9 predicted proteins | sample Pumphouse3metaG_FD_119749 | JGI IMG/M metagenome (GOLD analysis project Ga0172377, IMG submission 119749) | Leachate microbial communities from a municipal landfill in Southern Ontario, Canada - Pumphouse #3 metaG | ecosystem: Engineered > Solid waste > Landfill > Unclassified | place: Canada...
GCGACCAACCGTTTCGAGAGCGTCGCCGACGCGGAGGCCTTCGCGTCCGACAAGGTCGATTCATACGAGAGCGTCATAGGCAAGACGTATGTCAAGGAGCTATGGCAGTCGTGCAAGAGCGCCACTGATTTCATTCTTGATCACGGTTTTAACGCCGGTATGATTCGCAAGGAAGAGTACAATAGAATGAAGGAGATGTTCAAGTTCTATGTGCCTCTCAGGGGTTTTGCCGACGATACCGCCGGAGACCTGTACACCTACTATGGGAGAGGCGCGTCGGGCAAAGGCGCTGAGAAGCCTATCATCAAGGCAAAAGGACGTAGGTCCAAGGCCGAATCCCCGATAAGCCATATAGGGGCGATGGCCGATTCAGCAATCGCAGCCGCTACCCTTTGACAGATAGAATGCACAGAATAGCGATTTCGTGTCAAAGGGTCGGATCAAATTTCAGGCAAAAGTCTCTCAGTAGCCGTTTATGAGCGGCATCCGATGTCTATCCATAGGCGCTGGTCTGGAGCATCCGAAAGGGGCGGTACGTAGCCCCTATCCGGAGGGGCACCATAGGCGCTGGTCTGGGGCATCCGAAGGCTGTCGTAGCCAATCCGGAGGTGCATCAGAGGTGCTGGTCTGGGGCATCCGAAGGCTGTCGTAGCCGGTCCGGAGGTGCATCAGAGGGGCTGTCAGTAGCTGAGGACGGTGACCTTGATGTTGTCGAAGTACATTCTGTGGTACTTCTTGCTGGTCTCGGCGCAGTAATCCTTGCCGTCTGTTCCGATGCCTATGCGCGAGGTCGGCTTTACGTTGGAAATCTCAAGACTTACGTGCTGCCATTCGTATTTCTTCTCGATGGACCCGCTGAAAGTCTGACTCGGAGAGGTACTGTAGGCAATCATATTGTCTGCCGCAGTTGCCCCGTCGAACACGTGGACGAGATAGGTGAGAGGCTCGTAGGCGACTTCGTAGTAAGGAGCGCAGTCGAACTCAACCTTGACCTTCGCTGTCCCGCTTAGAGCGGCGAGCTCAGGAGTGACTATATCTCCCGAAATTGTAGAAGAAGCAGTGCCGCTTCCTATTCTGAGATTGCCTGAGTACTCAGAGATGCTTAGCGACTTGTTGTCACTCATCCAACCTGCCCAGTTCTTCAGTCTTGTCCCCGAAGTCGCAAGACCGCAGCCGCTCTTGGTGTCGAAGAAATAACCTGTGCCTACTCCCATACGGACAAGATCATCGGAAGTGCTTCCGATCTTCGCATTGTCCCCGGAGGCGTAGGTGTAAGAGGTAGGTGTCTTCACGTCGGAAGGCTTGTAGCCCGCGCATCTGGAGATGGCTTCAGAACCCCAGAGGATCTCTCCAAAATCCTCTGAAAGAATGACTTGTCCTGCATTCGCTGACCCGGCTGAAAGACCGGCTATGTCCACGACATCTGAAGCGGAGGTGGTGTAGGAAGCCACTGAGGAGACACTCTTGGTGGTGTTCTCGATTTTGACGTAGTACTTCGTGTTTGGCTTCAGGCCTGAGAAATGGAATCTCGGGCTTACGTTGAAGACTTCAGGGTAATTCCCGTAAGGGGTAGTCCATTGCCAGTTGGCCCAGCCTGCCTCAGCGCTCCAGCGGACGAGCAGATCGGCATTGGTGCAGCCTTCCGCTGAATAGATTCCGAATATGTAGGCGTCAGCCTTGTCGGCCGTCGGGTCGTTGAAGTCTGAAACAGACCAAGAAACGCCTATCTGGGAGGCATTCAGCAGAACTGATTTCTGAACCAACTCCGTGGTGAGTTTCTTCTTGGTGAGAGTCTGGGAGAGGGGATTGACCTTCCCGGAGGAGAACACGGCTTCCGAAGAAGCGGTCTCGTAATAGTACTCGACTGTGTTGGACTTGTTCATCGCAGAGATGCGAAGGCCCTTTGCAGTCTGAGGAATAGCGAGAGCATAGATGGTCATAATCCCGTTCTCAGCAACCTGAGCCGGAGTGCCGAAGGTTATCGCAACGTCTCCTGAAGTCATGTTTGTCCATGCGGGAGCAGCCCCGCTCAGGTCGAGTTCGGCTTTGTTCTTAAGTGATCCGTCAGAAGATGAGATGGTGACGGAAGCAATCTCGTCAGCGGAAGGGAATGTCAGATCCATCTTCAGTATAGCCGCCTGATTGACGAAAGACAGTGAGGTCGAAGTCGCTGAGAATGAGCCCGAAGCCGTCATCGGAGCTATAGACTGGATTGACACAAGTGTGCCGCTTTGAGCGGAATAATCGACAGAGGCCTTTAGATTCTCCACCTTCAACGAAGACGGGTACAGAGCCACGATTGCGTCTCCGTCCTTGGCATCTATGACTCCCGAAAAGTCGGTTGCAGTCGTGCCCTCGGCCTCCTCAGTTGATGAAAATTCAGCCGAAATGCCTGACTGCGTGATGTCATAGAGGCTTATTTTGTCTTTTGCAGACCAAGCCACCTTGACGGTGTTGCCATCGGCGGTGAACGAAGTTTTGGTCTGAGGCAAAGATGCGTAGATGGTCACGGTTGCGCCCGAAACAGCGTCAACCTCTTTTTCTTTAGAACAGCCTGTTATTGCGGCGCCTATAGTCAGGACCGCGATGGCGTTTGCCAATATATTGAACTTTTTCATATCCCAAAAATTAAATTATTTCCAAGTGTTTCCTTCACCATAATCCCCGACGCTGCCGTTGCCGGAATTGCCTTTCTTTTCGGTGTTTCCGTTGGTCTTGACAAGAATGTCGTCAATGAAAAAACGGTAGTCTTTCAGATAATCTTCCACTCCTTCTTTTTCAGCCGTGCCGAAAGTAAGAGTAGTTGCCTGAGTCGCTCCGGAGATCTTCACTGTGAAAGATTTGAAGACACCGTTCTCAAGAGAACCTCCCACAGCGCCGTCTGTAACAGTTGCGCCGGATTCCGAGTCGGCAGACACCGTGAGATTCTGAAGTGATGCCTCACCATAGGCGTTGACCATTGTAGCTGCCTTGAATGTCAAAAGCAAGTCCGCTTTAGTGTAGCCCATTTCCTTGAGCCTGTCGCCTACCTTTATCGTAAAGCAGCCCACTTTGTTGCGGGAGAACAGTGACTCGTCCGCATAGCTTACCTGAAGATAGCCGGGGCGGCCGTAGCAGTTCGTGACCTTGGAATAGTCGTCTTTCAGGACTATGCTTGTGCTCTTGTCAGTGGTCCAGGAGCGCATAAATCCCATCGGAACCTCAATGTACTGGGCATTCACGCTAATCAGGTCGTCAAAGCCATTGGAATAGACCACGTCCGTGGAATTGGTTGTCTCTATCTCGCTGAGCGAAGCGCTCGCCTTTGTGATGCAGATGCCGTGAGCAAAGTAAGGAGTGCTCGTAGCGTCTGCTGAGGAGATGAAGCGGAAATATATTTTTCCTCCTGCCGGGATCTTTTCCGACGGGGCTATGGAGAAGTCAATAGATTTCCACATAGCATCGGAAGAGCTTGCTTCTATGGTCCCTTCAAACGCTTTCCATGACGTGCTGTCCCTGCTCCATTCGAAAGACCAAATTCCTGCCGTGGTGATTCCGTCTTTTCTGCTGCCGAAGCAGAAACGCAGATCTCCTGACAATTCCTCTTTGACAGGGATTGTGATAGCCCATCCGTTTCCCGCAGTCAAAGTGCTGACCTTGAGCGCCCTCTGGAAGTAGCCGTTAGTTGCGGGAGAGGTGTGCGCAGGACAGAGAAAGGACATCGAGACAGTTGGATCCGAGCATCTGATGACCATACCGTCTTTCATGGTGCAAGTGTTGCCGGATATGACCCCGTTGTCCAGAAGGTAGTTTTCGTCAATCTTGAACATCTCGCAGATAGGGAAGGAGTAGCCTTGAGGAATGATGACCGCGGCAGCCGCCTGAGAGACTGTGACTGTTTGGGACGCTTCTCCTGAAGCTGTGGAGATTGTGATCTGGCATGTTCTTACAGAGGTGCCTGAGTTCGGGTCAACTGTCAGTGAGATGTCCCCGTCGCCCATTCCTGATGCAGCGCTTGAGGAGACCCAGGTGGCTATGACGCCGTCTGAATCCAGAATTGTCACGTCCCAGTAGGAATTGCTTTTCACGCTTACCGCGAACACTCCTCCATCGGCAGTGGCTTCCACCGAGGCCGTGGAAAGTGAGAGCGAGGCTTTCTCACTGACTGTCTCATCATCGCCACAGGCCGTCGTTCCTAAGATCAGGATGGCGGAGGCAACCAAAAAGTTCAAAAACTTTTTCATAGTAAAAATGGTATTTAGTGTTAAATATTAAAAAAATGATTTTTCTATTGCAATCTAAAAAACTTTGCTTATTTTTGCACCACACTAAACAACACTTAACTCGTATCACGTAACATTGGTGTAGTGTGGTGTGTGACGGCAAATATAGCACTAAATCTATAATTATGAAAAAAAGTTTGAAAGAATTTCAAGGAAAGTCGTTATTAAGGCGATTGGTGGCATCCTGCGCGCTTTTGGCGATGACGATTATCATTCCCTCGTTCGCGACTGCCCAGAACTACAAGCTCTCCGGTGTTGTCAAGGACGACAAGGGACAGCCTGTCGTGGGCGCTGCGGTCATAGTGACCGGGACAAGTAACGGTGCGGCTACCGACATTGACGGACATTTCACGCTCCTGATGAGCGAGTCGCCTTCGGAAAACGGCACTCTTACCGTGTCCAGCATCGGGTACACGACAAAAGTACTGCCCTTGGGCAAAAGAACGGCTTTCGAGGTCGTTCTGGCGGAAGAGTCCACTCTTATGGACGAGAGCGTGGTCATCGGCTACAGTACGATTAAGAAAAAGGACCTCACGGGATCCATCTCCACATTGAGCGGGGAAGCGGTCACAGGAAGGCAAACTCAGACCGTGTCTACCGCATTGCAGGGGGCTATGCCCGGAGTCACCGTCACCAGAACCAATTCAGCTCCCGGCGGGAATGCGACCATACGTGTCAGAGGCATCACCACTATCACTGAAGGAGCTTCCGACCCGTATATTTTGATAGACGGAGTTGCGGGCTCACTTAGCGATCTGAATCCTAACGACATAGAGAACATCACCGTTCTCAAGGATGCAGCGTCGGCGTCCATTTACGGATCTCAGGCCGCTGCCGGAGTTATCCTCATCACCACCAAGAGGGCCAAGTCGGGATCAAGCGTCTCTTACAGTTACACTTTGGGAATAGACTCACCCTCCTCGATGCCTGACTATATGAACGCGGTCGATTATATGAAGGCAATCAACGAATTGCGCTACAACGACTTGCCTTCTGGCGGCTGGTACCAGGAGTACGGGAAGGAAATGGTGGACAATTACTGGGCTCTGAATGCTGAGAATTCGGATCTGTACCCTAACGAGGACTGGCTCGGACTCATACTCAATGGCAATGCGATCCGCCAGTCTCACAATCTTAACATCACCTCATCCGGCAAGAAACTGCATTCCGCGGTGAGTGTGGGAATTGACGATGTGAACGGGCTTTTCACAAAGAATCAAAGCTGGAAGCGCTACACGGTGCGTGCGAACAATGATATGCAGGTGTACGACTGGATGAAGTTGTCCGTGGATCTTTCTTTCAAAATAACCGATTCACTGGACCCTCACACATCTCCTTCAGGTTCAATGCGCTACATAGCTCCTATCTACAAGGCTGTCTGGTCCGATGGAAGATATGCTCCCGGAAAAGACGGTATAAACCCGTATGCGGCTTTGGTTTCAGGTGGTACGGAAAAGGAGAAATCCTATCTTTCTTCCGGTAAGTTCCAAATGGATTTGACACCAGTCAAAGGATTGGTGATCACCGGCTTGTTCTCTCCGAGATTCACTTTCGTGAAACAGAAGGACTTGCAGAGTCAGACGCCTTATTTCTCTTATCTTCAGGAGTCGTCAACCAGCAACACATACATCTCTTCCGCCCAGACCACTGAGCTTGAGGAGTATCGCAAGGACATTTTTCAGCAGTCCACTCAGTTCTATGCCAACTATCAGAAGACTCTTGCATTGAAGCACAATTTCAGCGCAATGGCCGGCTATGAGAATTTCTACTACAAATCCGGGGCTCTGATCGGTAAGAACTCCGTGTTCCCTACTTCTCTGATTACTGACTTGAACGCCGGTTCGGCTGACGGCGCGTCTGTCTCAACTGACGACAATTACGAGCTTTGTCGCAATTCTTTCTTCGGCAGGCTTATGTACAATTACAATTCGAAGTACTATGTCCAGGCCAATGTTCGTCGTGACGGGTCTTCCCGTTTTGCTAAGGACAATCGCTGGGGTACATTCCTTTCAGCTTCAGCTGGATGGGTGTTCTCAGAGGAGGGCTTTATGAAAGGAGCGAAGGGTGTGATAGATCACGGCAAGTTGCGTCTTTCCTACGGCGAGCTTGGTAACGAGAGAATCAAGGGATATTATCCTTATCAGGCCATCCTGACGTCCAATCACACTGTTGGATATGTGGGCGACGCTGTGACTGCCCTCACCGGTTATTCTCAGGCTGATGCGGTGGTTCAGAACCTTACTTGGGAGACCACTTCTACGGCTGACGTTGGAATTGACCTTGTTATGCTCAAGGACAGGCTCACATTCACAGGAGACTGGTACTACAAGAAGACTGAGGATATGCTTTTGACCGTTCCGGTTGCTCCTATTATGGGCCTTTCAGATCCTTATGACAATGTGGGCGATATGAACACCAAAGGATGGGAGATTTCTCTCGGCTGGAGAGATGTGATCGGTAATTTCTCTTACAGCGTGCAGGCGAATCTTTCCGATGAAGTGTCAAAGGTCGGCTATATAGGCGGCAAAGAAATCATTTCCGGAGGCAAGATTGTCAAAGAAGGCGAGGAATTCCAGTCGTGGTACGGCTACAAGAGCGATGGGCTGTTCCAAACTGAGGAGGAGCTCGCACATTCAGCGACCATAGGCACTAATTATCTCGGTGACATTAAGTATGTCAACCTTGAGGATGCCGATGCCACCAATCCGGTGATTTCAACTGAATATGACAGAACGGTTCTCGGTTCTTCTCTGCCTCATTTCAATTACGGCGGCACTTTGCAGCTCGGATGGAAGAGTCTGGACTTCAACGTGACGGTGCAGGGTGTTGGAAAACGGAACTCTTACCTGACTGACGAGATGGTGGAGCCTTTGAGGTCTCAGTGGTACAATGTGCCTTCTATTCTTGACGGAAAATCATGGAGCAGGACAAACACTGTTGCGGAGAATCTGGATGCGAAATATCCTCGTTATTCTTGGAGTTCAGCTGCGAGCAATTATGCGATTTCGGATTTCTGGATCATCAACGGAGCTTATCTCAGAATCAAGGATATCACTCTCGGCTACACTCTTCCTCAGAGATGGACGAACGCCATACACATCAATAATGTGCGTTTCTCAGCAACGCTGTCTGACTTCTTTACCTTCAGCCATTTTCCTAAGGGATGGGATCCGGAAGTTGGGGTCGCAGGCTATCCTATAACGAAGTCAGTGCTTTTCTCAGCGCAGATTAAATTCTAAAAAAACAAAGATTATGAAAAGAATATATACTATTGTCGCATTATTGCTGGTCGGTGTCTTTTCCTATTCCTGCATGGATATGGATTTGAGTCCTACCGACGGAGCGTCGACGGGCAACTGGTTTCAGACCGCCGATCAGTTCGAGATGAACCTGAACGCTCTTCTGCACCATATTTATTGGCCTATGGAGCGTAACGAGTGGACTTCATCCGAAACGGCTGAACTTGATGCTCTTACTGACGATTTTACCAACAGGCAGTCGGTGAGCCGTTATCTGAAAAATCAGATGGATGCGTCTTTCCCTCTTTCTACGGCAATGTGGGATAACACTTACACGGGAATAAACAGATGCAACAAGATTCTCACAGAGCTTGATAAGGTCAAGGGAAATATGACCGAAAGCGAATATAACCTAATACGAGGCAATGCTCTTTTCTACAGGGCTTGCTTCTATTGCAGGATTATGGTTCATTTCGGGAATCCGGTGATTGTGGATCCTGCGCTGGATATGGATTCGGATGAGGGCAGGGAGTCGTCTTATCTTCTTTCCAGAACGGATATGTGGTCGGTGCTGGATGACTTTATGACAGATTTCGACGAGGCTTCAAGGTTGCTTCCGACAGAATACTCTGCTTCAGAGGTCGAGCGCGCGACAAAGGGCGCGGCTTACGGGATGAAGGCCAGATTCGCCCTGCATTTCGCTTCTATTCGAAAATGGGACACTTACGGCCTTGCGGATCCGGCTTCGGCCGCTAAATATTTCGAAATGGCTCGTGACGCAGCTAAGGCTTGTATGGATCTGGGAAAATACACTCTTTACGACAATTTCGGCAAGTTGTTCAAGATGAGCACTCACCACACGAGCGAGGGGATATTCGTAATTCCTCGTTCCAAGGCTTTGAGTAACGAGTCCAAGTACGAGTACCTCTATTCAGGTGCCACGAGGGCCAAACTTTCCCGTCTTTCCGGGGCTCCGACCTGCACGACTTGCTGCCCTTCGTGGGATTTGCTTTGCGCATTCACAGATGATGAGGGCAAGCCTATCGACGAATCCTCCGTGTACAATCCTAACGATCCGTGGGCTCATCGCGACCCTCGTCTGAAGGCTACGATTGTGGAGCCAGGCACTGAGCATCTTGGTGTTATCTACCAGCCTCATTTCGATGTGGATTCGGTCTATTCCAGCAGATATGGCGGCTATGTCGTCAACAACGACTCCAGAACTTACAAGATTGAGGGCAGCTCAAACCAGTATGCCTCTTATAACGGTCTGGTTCTCTGCAAAATGGTGGATAACGACTGGCTTTCTCCTTTCGAGGCTGAGAACGACAAGATTATCCTGAGATATGCAGACGTGCTTTTGATGTTTGCGGAGGCGAAGATTGAGCTTGGGGACATTGACGCGTCGGTTTTGGAGGCCATCAACACTGTTCGTGCCCGCGCCTACGGGTCTTCAAAGACCTATCCTGCCGTTACTGTGACGGATCAGGCATCTCTTCGCACCGTGCTTCGTACCGAGCGCAGGATGGAGTTCGCTTTCGAGAATCTTCGTCTTTACGATATCTGGCGCTGGCGTATCGGAGAGGTGTGTCTGAACAACTTCAATTACGGTCTGCCTAAAAAGAATAAGACGCTTCAGCGGGCCTACATTGACAACGGTATGTGGTTTATGGGGGCGGTTCCACAGATTGACGAGAACGACTGTCCTTTGTTTGCCGAGCCGGTGGTGAGAGGCGATTCCGACTTTTTCGGCACTAATAAATACGCTCAAAAACTCTCGGAACGTAAATTTGTCGGTCCAAAGAGTTATCTTTGGCCTATCCCTACCACGACTCTCAATGTTATGCCTAACATTGCGAAGGATCAGAACACCGGATACTAATAATAGATTGATATATGATGAAAAACACAGTAAGAATTTTTGTGTTCGCTGCGGCTCTTCTCGCAAGTGCGTTCACCCTTTCGGCTCACGATTCTTTCGTGCTGAAGAATGGCAAGATTGAGGTCGCGGTCGATTCCAAGGGTCGTCTGACCAGCCTGAAGAATGTCCTTACCGGACAACAATATGCTTCCGGTGATGCTCTGTGGCGTCTTTATTATGACTCCAAGGCGCAAAATGAGATTCAGGTTCTCGGCTCGGAGCAGACTCCAAAGGTGTCTTCGGACGGCGAGGCAATATTCATTAAGTACTCTTCTCTGGTCAACGGGGGAGAAGGTGTCGGAATCACGCTTTCTCTGAAAGTCATTTTGGAGGAGGATAAGGTGCGTTTCTCTTCAGAGATGACGAATAATATGCCTCACACCATTATTCGTGAGTTCCAATATCCGTTAGTAGGGGATCTGTGTCTTCCGGATGATTTCAAATTGTTCATCACGGACACGGGCGGGCAGATTTACTCTAATCCCAAGTCGACTATCTTACGCAGAAGCAATAATCCTCCGTACAAGTCGCCTTCTCAGCTTTTCAGGCAGATGGACATAAAGTATCCTACTCGTATAGCTTCCAACTGTTTCGCTTTCTGGGATGATACTCAGGGCCTGTATTTCGGCAGTCACGATTCTACTTTCCAGGACACTTGGCACGGACTTCGGCTCTATCCTGACGCCAAAGGTGAATTCACTCGTCTTGAGGCCGGGTTCTACAAGTATCCAAACTGCTTTTGCGGAGAGACTTGGAAATGTGACGCCAACGTAGTGGCTCCATATTCCGGATTCTGGCACGAAACTTCGCGCATTTACCGTACATGGGCGGACACTTGGTGGAATCGCAGGCCGACTCCGATGTGGGTGCGCAAGATGAACAGTTGGCAGAGAATCATTTTCAAACATCAGTACGGGGAGTATCTTTTCCGCTATTCCGATCTGAACGGGCGTATCAAGGATGTGGCCAACAGTGTCGATGCAAGTATGGTTCTGGCTTTCGGATGGTGGGAGAAAGGAATGGATAACGGTTATCCTGCCTATGACGCCGATCCCGCTCAGGGGGGCGATGAGGGCTGGAAGAAGGCTGTTACGGAGTTTGAGAAGTCGGGGCATCATCTGGTTGTCTATTTCAACGGAAAGCTGATCGACAGGGAGAGTGATTACTACAAGTCCGGTAAGGGAAAGAATGTCTGCTACACTGACAACACCGGGGCCGAATTTACCGAGCAGTACAAGTTCACGGGTCAGGGGACTTTCCTTGGCAGCAAAAATGCAAGGACCTTTGCCATTGCGGACACTCGTAACCCGGATTGGAGGCAGATTCTTCTCAATCACGCTGACAGGGCCTATAACTACGGTGCGAGCGGTGTGTTTTACGATCAGCTCGGTTACGGGGAGAATAGTACCAACTGGGATCTTTCGAGGGAGTTCGCTGTGCCAAATCTTTGTGTGGCGGCTGACAAGGCGGCTATGATGAAGATTCTCCGTGACCACATCAATGCGAAGAATCCTGATTTCTCTATCGGTACCGAGTGGCTGACTGATGCCATTTGCTGTTATGCGGACTACATCCACATCTACACCACAACGGCGGGTCCGAACAGTATGATGGACTGGTTCCGCTACACTTTCCCTGAGGTCATTATCTCGGATAGGGAAGTGCGTGACGACAGTGACATTCCGCGCAGGGTGAACAATACGTTGCTGGTGGGGTTGAGGAATGACATTGAGATCTACCGTTGCCGTGATCTTATCGACAAGACGCCTGTCTATCAGGCTTATCTTGCCAAGGCCAACGCTATCAAGACTAAGTACTCGGATTTGCTTTTGCTTGGCACTTTCAAAGACTGCGACGGTTTCTCTATGGACAATTCGGATGTAGATGCGAATGCTTTCGTGAATGGTGACAAGATGGCTATCGTTGTGACTTCTGTTGAGGACGGGCATGAGATTGCCGGTCTTGAGGTGCCGGGATATGGTTATGTGGAGAGTTCGGTTCTCGGCAATGCCAAGGTGTCTTCGGACGGCAAGTCTGTCGCTCTCGGACAGTATGATTTGGCGGTGCTTGTGTACAAGAAGCTTAATTAGGTTATTGATAGTATTATTTGTGTTGTATTTTCAGCCGGGGCGTTTTTTGCCCCGACTGATTTTGAAATTTTTAGGCGAATTCGGGGCCTCGTTTCGAGATGCGTTTAGCCACTGAAGCCCTTTGATGATTACAGGCAAATTTTACACGGAATTCGTAAATGGTGAAATGCTTCAAAGGCAGATTTGCCACTTACAACGCAAAAGTGAGATTCCGGACAAATGGTTTTGACTTGCGCAACATTGTAAACACTGTCTGTCCCGACTATCGGTGACCCTGGTGCAAAACAGAGGTCATTTGCACCCCGCTGCTTCAATCAAATGCTTGATGAAATCCGTAAAATCTGTTATTGTTGACAAAATGCATAAAATGCAGAATGTTTTTTGTGAATTGAATGCTCACGGCGTGACAGTGAAACTGTGCGTTCCCGGCAAATATTATCGAGGTACCCGCTTTGACTGGGCCGGCATAATCCGCAGGCTGAGTTTCTCAGGACACGAATATGTCGATGAGTGGTTCGACAATTATGACCCCACCCATCACGATTGCGTTTGCGGCCCGGTTGAGGAGTTTACTCAGATTGGTTACGAGTCTGCGCTTGTGGCTTCGACTCCGATTCCGGCTTCGGCTTCGGAGGCGCTGTTTCTGAAGATTGGCGTTGGGATGCTGCTTAGGCCATCCGCCGAAAGCCACTACGACAGATTCAATGTGTATGAGATAGCAGACCCCGGGCTCCGTTCCTTCGACATATCCTCTGACGGCTCCTCCGCCACGTTCCGCCATCAACTTTCGCGCAACATCCATAGCGACTCATCGGACCCATATTGTGGTCTCAGGTCCGATCCGCCTTGTCGTCCTTTAACTGACCTTCCGACCTCAGCGCCTTCTATCCCTACGCATTTTGCATCCGACTCCTTTGGCTATGATTATGTCAAAACAATTTCAATCATCGGCCCTGGCGAAATCATTCTGTCACATTGTCTCAAAAACACAGGAACCCTTCAACTGTCCGGCAGCGTCTATGACCACAATTTTTTCAATTTAGATTCAATGCAAGTCGGCCCGGACACCTTGATAGATTTTCCTTTCAAGCCCATCGGCGATTGGCGCTCGCCCTACGACAATGTTGCCCTGACCCAATCCGGGATCCGTTTTTCACGTCCGTTAGCAAAAGGCGAATCCGTCTTTATGGGAAATCTTCGTCCCGCCCCACAAGCCAATCCCGCCTCTCCGGACAATTCAGTTCCGCAAGCCAATTCCACACCCACCACCACAAACACATCAGCTGTCTTATCGACCGGCTCTAAGACTTCTTTTCCAACTAATGGCTCCAAATCTGCTCTACTGTCCAAACCAACGTATGATAACTCCTTCCGTCTTCGAAATGCAGGTTCCGGCGCCGGCGTCATAGCCGAATGCGCAGCCCCGTTTGACTATATGGTCTTCTGGTCTAATCACCGAGTCGCCTGCTTGGAACCATATATTCCATTCCACATCCTTCCGGGCGAAACCTTCTCTTGGGACATCAAGTATCGCCTTATTTGACAATTGCTAAAAGAGTGGTTTCTTGCCGAAAAACCAGTCCGACCCTTTGACACAAAAAACGTCTGCGGACAGACGTGGATTACGGCATCTCAAAATGACGCAATCTCGGCTCTGACGGCAAAACGTTCAGAGGCCAAGTATGAAATGGTTGCTGCCAAATCAAAATGAATAGCTGTCTTGGATAAGAGCTGAAGATTGTTTTTGGTTTTAGGTGCATATATTAGCTGAAATAGTGTTTGGATTTGCTTGTGAAATAATGTACTTTTACAATGCTAAAATTGAGATTGTAATATAAATGATATAAGGAGTTTGGCATTATGGAAAAGAAGAATTTGTCAGAAAAGGAGATGAAACTATTGCTGGGATTCCAGCAGGACGAGTGCAACGCAACCGAGATTTACAAACGGTTGGGAAATATGGCGAAGTCGGATCACAACCGAGATGTGCTGCTAAGTATGTCACACGAAGAGTCCGGTCATTATGAATTCATATCCAATTACACCGGCAAAAAATTGCATTTCAGCAAGAGCAAGGTCTTTATGACCACTTTCTTGGCCCGCGTTTTCGGCTTGACTTTCGTGCTCAAACGACTTGAGAAAGATGAATCGCTTGCCTCATCCGCCTACGAGGACAATGATGTTCTTAAGAGTTTTGCCGCGACAGAAGACAAGCACGAGGATGCTCTTCTCGATATGATTGACGAGCGTTTTCTGAAATATATGGGATCAATAGTGCTTGGTCTGAATGATGCTTTGGTGGAGTTTACGGGAGCGTTGGCTGGATACACGCTTGCTCTGGGAAGTTGCAGTATGGTTGCGCTGACTGGTAGCATTACGGGAATTGCGGCGGCTCTGAGTATGGGATCTTCCGAATATCTCTCAACAGTATCCGATGGGGGAGACCGCAAGCACGCATTCCAAGCCGCGATTTACACATCCGCGGCCTATCTGGTGACGGTGTTCCTTTTGATTTTGCCGTATATCGTCATTCCATACAGACTGCTTGCCGCAGGCACGATGCTGGCGCTCGCCATTATAATCATAGCGGTTTTCAATTACTACTATTCGATTGTCCGCAACGAGAAATTCACAAGGCGGTTCGGCGAGATGGCGACCATCAGTCTGTCCGTCGCCGTTGTCAGTTTCTTCATCGGCTTCCTGCTGAAAATGTTCACCGGCATCGAGGCCTGAAGCACAAGTGAAAGGCTTGAGGCACAAGGGAGAGACCGGAGGCAAGGGTATATGGTCAAGAGACGATCCAGGGCAAGTGTCCTGTTTCAGAGGGTGTTAAGCCTTTTGCAGAGGCCGTAGAAAGCGGCATCGTCTATGTGTGTGGCTTTCCCGATGTGTGTCAGAAGTCCGGAGTCCGTCAATTCGGAAAGGCCGGTTGTGATTGCCGGCTCCATAAAGGCGAATGATTTGGAGATCTGACCGCCGAACAGCAGACATTCTATTCGTTTTTCGCGAAGTATCTCTCTCAGGGCTGATGCGAGGATGGCCCCCACTGTGGAGAAAGTCTGTAGCGCGGCATTATCCCCAAGAGAAGCGGCTTTGCCGATGTCCGCGACAGTCAGAGAACCATCGGCAGCTGCAAAGTGGCTTTCTGGAAAATGGCTGGCGAAAGAGGAGTGCGAAATCTCCGAATATATCCGCAAGAACCCTCTCTTGGAAGCATAATCCTCTAAAATCCCGTCCTTGTACGGCAGATTGTAAATTGGAACTGCAGGTGACTTTGAAGAAGAAAGACGGATTTGCCTGTTTTGGCTAAAAGCGAATCCGAGACCTGTGCCGAGGGTGACGATGGCCACATTCTTGTACGAAGCGCCGCTGCCATAAGTCATCTCCCCTGACAGCATAGCCGCGACATCGTGCATAAAAGTTACTGAAACTCCTGAAAATCCGCTTTTCAGAATCTCGTTTCTTAGGTCGAGCCCATAGATGGAGGCAAACTTGTGCTTCATCAGAGGCACACCCTTGTCGTAGTCAAAAGGCCCCGGAATGCAGACACCGATTCCCACAATCTCAACTCCCGCTGACTCGGCATCCGCACGTCCCAGCGAAAGTGCGGAGAGTAAAGCCGAAATTATCTTTTCCGAAGATCCGGCAGAATCTATCGGTACTTTGAAATAACTGTCGGGCAGGAGATTATCCTCCCCGACAGCAAGTCCTGCCTTGATGAAAGTCCCACCTACATCAAGAAGCAATTTACCCTTGACAGACATTATCTCGGCTCGTTCTCAAAGCCGTCCCTGAGCATTGTCTTGTGCACGCAGATAGGCTCGTTCCCGAGATTCTCGATGACGTACTCGCCCATGTCCGCAGGGACCACGACAATGTCCATAAACTCAGCGATGAAGAACTTCGAGGGATCGCTCACGGAACAAATCCTGATCTTCTCTCCGTCGACCAATGAAAGAACGTGGAAACGACCCGCCGTGTTGTCAGTGATGCTTTTCTCGAATTCAAGACGACGAAGCGTGAAATATAGCAGCTTGTGTTCGCCGACAATATATTCCGCCCATCCTTCTCCGCTTCTGACCGCTTGAGGCTCTTGAACTATGTTCTTCCTTACCCAGGAAGTCCGGCGGTCCGTGACCAGATTCTTCTCACCCATCTTGGTGTGGATAGGCCTCTGCTTGCCGTCAAAGTCCAAACGCAAGTAGTCATACAGCTTGTAGGTGTACGAACCGATGGTCAGACTTCCTATTTCAAGAACCACCTGATTCCTTCCCGAGGAATGGATGGTCCCTGCCGGAATCATAACCTGAAGACCAGGTTTGGAATCCTCATAGCTGACGAACTTCTGATAATCCACGCTTTTGTGCTCAGTGTCAGCCTTTTCAATCTCCCTGAAGAACTCAGGAATGTCGGCATCGTCGCGGAACCCGAGGAAAGTCTTGGCGTGATGACCTGAAGCCACAACATAGTAACTCTCGTCCTGGCGTCCGAACTCATCGAAATTGTCGATGTTGAATTTGCCACCCGAGTGGCACTGAATGGACATATTCCCGCTGCTGTGGTAAGAATCGTCATAATTGAACCGGATAGGGAAGTACCATCCATATTTCTTGACGCTTTCCTCACCCATCATAGGGATTCCTTCCTGCTCAATGAAAGTCGAGAAAGGAATCTCCACATAATCAGCTCCCGCTTCGACCACGACGCTGACTTCCATCGGAATCAGGTCGAAGACCCAGGCGCAATTTCTCATAGTATCAGGCAAGTGGCGAAGATTCTTGACGTAAGTGCCGCCCCAGATGCCTTCCAGATAGACAGGCTTGCATCGGAACGGATATTTTACGAGCGTGTCCATAATGTCCTCGGCTGTCTCTCTGGAGAGCAGCTGCATTTTGTCAAGATCATCCGATGGAATGTAATAGTCGAGAATATGGCTATGAAGAATGTCAGTCCTGAGCTGTACGGCAACCTCGTAATCCACATAGTAGCAACGTCTTATAATCTGATTCACAGGTCTCGCGGTAATGTCCCCGAAATTCTTGAACTGACCTCTGCGGATTCGCAAAGTCCCCTCCTTGGGAGTGACGTCGAAATAACATTTCACATCGTACAGCCCGCGAAGGTCATTAATCAGACAGCCGTAGCCGTAGACGACAATGATCTCGCGGGATTTCTCTTTTCTGAGAGCCTCAATATTTGAAGCGAACTCGCTGACTTTCCGTGAATCTAACAGACCCTCGTAACCGCCTTTGTAGACTCTACCGAATAGCAGAGTGGGGTCCAAAGTCTTGTCCCACATCAGCGTAGGGTCAATCATCTTGTGCAGCTCCTCTTCCGGTTTGAACACCTCCGAGAAGTCGTAAGTGCGGAAGCCGATTCCAGCCGCCGAGAACTGCTGACCCAGACAGTTCAGCATCCTCGTCCAGTCAGCGGTCGTGTAGCCGTCGAAAGCCACGATAATATTTCCTCCCTCTGAGTGCGAGAGCCTTTCGGACAAATCTTTAGCCAACTTTTTTGCAGAAGCCAAAGTGCCCGTAGTAATTCCTTCTATTGTCTTCTTCTTTAATTCCGGCCTGTTGATTGCCTTAGGGTCGTCAAAAGGGAACGGATTGTACATAAAACTCATATCGTCTGTCTATTTAATGTTGTAAAACTCGAAGTCCATCATTGCCGCAAAGTCCTCAAGCTCAGCTGTGTAATCCCCGTCCACTATTCCGAAATGCTGAGTGGTCCCTATCTTCAGAATCTCTTCGAAAAGACGTTTGACCGGAACCACCGGCTTGAAAATGCTGTGAGAGTAGGTTGCCAGCAGATGCTCTCCCTCAAGAGAATCCACAAGCGTGCACACCAGTTTGTACTTGCCGTCACATTCCACCAGCTGAGCCATAGTCTTTCTGCCAGGACTGATCCGGTACCATGCGAAAGGCGCCCCCGCATATTTGTAACTCGTCTTTGCGAAACGCACGTCGCGCGCGATCCACACGTTGTCCTGCCATTTTGGATCATTATGGTCATTAGGCCCCGCATGTCCGCCTGCGAATGTTCCGAAATCGGTCTCTATGTGGAACGGCTCAAGAAAATTGACGTTCTTGCCCCCTGAGAGCAATTTCAAAACGAATGTCGCAAGACCTGCCCCAATGTCCGCCTCAGGAACCAGAACCGAAGTGTTCTCATTGAACCACGGATGGTAGAATCCGGCTCTCAGTCCTATGAGTTTGAACATAGCCACGTCAATGTCGTTGAACACCATAATGTCTATGTCCGAATTTTGCGCCATTTTAGCAAGTCCTATGGAAGCATTCACCGAAGCCTGGAATTTGTCGTAGGCAACGTCGTCCATCATCTTGTATTTGCTTGTCAGAACATCGCAATAATCTTTACTTTCGCTTTCCGGAATCGTGTTGATTGCGTCTGCATAAATTGAATACGGCAGAAATTTGATTTCCGGGCCAAGTTTCGTGAAGATGTCGTAAGGATCAATGTAGGTGGACCACATAGCCTCGTTGTAATTGGCCAGCAGCCCGATGTTAGCCTGTCTGAGAACCGTTCTGACTTTTGCGGCTTTGGAAAAACACCGGATCTGACGGGTAACCTCATCTCTTGACCCCATTACAACCTTAACATGCTTTCTTCCCGTTCTCGGAACAGATCCGGATCCTTCCAATGACCCTACGAGGGTGCCCGCGCACAGATAATCGATAAAATCATCCTCGTCAAGAGTGTCGTGGAAGCTCACGTGGTCTTTGGCGACATTTGTGAAGATGATCGGCATTTCGGGCATATCTCTCAGAAAACGAATCCATGCGAAGTCTTCCGACCATGACAGGAATTCCGCAATCACGAAATCCACTTTTTCA
>Ga0172377_10002646_pt1 | contig 18358 bp, 18 predicted proteins | sample Pumphouse3metaG_FD_119749 | JGI IMG/M metagenome (GOLD analysis project Ga0172377, IMG submission 119749) | Leachate microbial communities from a municipal landfill in Southern Ontario, Canada - Pumphouse #3 metaG | ecosystem: Engineered > Solid waste > Landfill > Unclassified | place: Canada...
CAAGCTGCGCCTAAAAGCCTAATTGATGTCGGTACCGGCGGTGGTTTGCCCGGTATTCCCTTGGCGATTATGTTTCCTGACATGGCGGTCAGCTTGCTTGATAGCAATGAGAAAAAAACCCGCTTTTTGGTGCAGGTTAAAGCCCAGCTGGCGCTGGCTAATGTGCGCGTATTGCACACGCGAGTTGAAGATCATTCAGAACAGTATGATGCGGTGATTTCACGCGCATTTACCGCCTTGGATAATTTTGTTGAATTAACAGCGCCGCTGTTGGCGCAAAACGGCACTTGGTGGGCGATGAAATCGCAAAACCTACCGGCAGAAATGCAGGCCTTGAGCGCTGATGTGACGCTCAAAAAAGTCTATGAGCTTCAGGTTCCCGGCCTCGATGCCGAGCGTTATCTGGTTGCGCTAGAAAAAACCAGTAAAACATTGCAAGGAGCGCGCTGATGGGACGAATCATAGCGGTTGCCAATCAAAAAGGTGGCGTGGGAAAAACGACCACCAGCGTAAATCTGGCGGCGAGTTTGGCGCGCTTGGGTAAGAAAGTATTGCTGATTGATCTCGATCCACAAGGCAATACCAGTGTTTCACTGGGCGTGGATAAGGATCACTTAACCCGCTCGGCGTACGATTTGTTGTTGGGACAAGTCGCGCTGAGTGAGTTGATTCACTTCATTGAAAAAGCGGCTCTCGATTTGATTCCTTCGAATGGCGATTTAACCGCGGCAGAAGTGCAATTATTGGATGAAGATAAGGGGGCGAAACGCCTAAAGTCAGCGTTGACGCCCTTGGGGGATAACTATCACTTTGTGTTAATTGATTGTCCGCCGACGCTGAATATGCTGACGTTAAATGCGCTGGCAGCGGCGGATGGAATTTTAGTGCCGGTGCAGTGTGAATATTTTGCCCTCGAAGGCTTGTCTGCGTTGATGGATACGGTGCAAACGGTGCAAAGAGAGCTTAATCCAGGCCTGCAAATTGATGGCTTGCTGCGTACTATGCACGACCGCCGCAATAATTTAGCGAACGATGTGTCTAATGAGTTGGTGGCGCATTTCGGCATGAAGGTCTTGCAGACCATTATTCCGCGAAATATTCGCTTGGCGGAGGCGCCGAGTTATGGCGAGTCGATTTTGGATTATGATGCCAATTCCACCGGCGCGATGGCGTATCTGGCGTTGGCGAATGAGTTATTGCGAAAAACACGTGTTTAAAGAGGATTTTTGAGTGGCAAAACGACATTCCGGTTTAGGTGGGCGCGGTTTGAGCGCGTTGATTCAGGGCAAGGAAAAAGCCGAGCAACCGATGAGTGAGTGGCGGATTGAAAAGTTACCGCTTACGCACATTCGAGTTGGTCGTTTCCAGCCGCGTCAGCATTTTGAGGCGCAGTCGTTGCAAGAGTTGGCTGACTCAATTAAGGCGCAAGGATTAGTGCAGCCGATAATCGTGCATTGGGTTGGTCACGAAGCCTACGAAATCATCGCCGGAGAGCGTCGTTGGCGTGCAGCGCAAATTGCTGGTATGGACACCATTCCGGCGATTGTTCGTGAGGTCGATGACCAACAAACCCTCGCTATGGCCCTAATTGAAAATATCCAGCGCGAAGCGCTAAATCCGTTAGAAGAAGCCAAGGCTTATCACGCGCTAATGACTAATTTTAATCTTAATCAGCAAGAAGTTGCCGAAGCCGTTGGGCGCTCGCGCTCGGCGGTCACCAATATGTTGCGATTGCTCAAATTGCCCGAGTCGGTGCAAACTTGGCTACAAGACGGTTTGCTGTCGATGGGTCATGTGCGCGCTCTTATCGCTTTGCCGGAAGCGCAGCAGTTTGATGTAGGCTTAAAAGCGATTGATAACGGATGGTCGGTAAGACAGGTCGAGCAGGCGGTGCAGCAACTGCAAACCCCGGTCGAAAAAGTACAAAAGGCAGCGGTAGATCCAAATATTCGTGCGCTGGAGAATGCGTTAGCGGAAAGCTTGGGGGCACAGGTGAAAATTGCGCATGGCCATAAAGGTCGGGGACGCTTGGAGATTCGTTATGTCAATCTTGACGATTTAGATCGTATCCTACAACGCCTGCAAACCGATAACGTACCCGCAACTGAATTTTAAGTCGTGGAATGATAAAATTTTTTTATCCGGTTTACTATATATTGTAGTTATAAATCTCAGGGCACAATATGTAGAAGAAAAGCGCTTTGGCTCTTGTAAAATCAATGCAAACAGGGCTGGCAATTAACGCGGTAAAAGGATAATATGTGCAAGCTTTGCTTTTTGGCTTATGCTTAGCCATCTATAAGGGGAAATAATGGGGACGCAGCCTGGGGAAAACAAGCCGAAAGTAGGCATGAATTTCTTGCTTATCGGTTCAGGGCAGATGTTTACCTCCATGGTGATAGCCGGCTTTATCGTGGGCTATACGTTCGACTATTTTTTAGGTACAACGCCGATTTTTATGATGCTTTGCGGGTTACTGGGATTGATTGGCGGCTCACAAAAAGTGCATCGAATCTTGATGAGAATGGAAAAAAAAGAACAGGTAAAGGACGCAGATGCAAGCTAATGTTCTGCGTCCTTTTGTTGTGCAAGGTGCCATCGGTTTAATGGCTCTTGCGGTGTTTGCCTACTATGGGCAGGCTACCTCAGCCTTGTACGGCGTATTTATCGGCATGGCGAATGTAGTGATGTTAATACTAACGTTTCGACTGGCGAATCAAAAAGCCGCCGAAAACGCAAAACAGGGTATTTTGGTTTTATATGTGAGTGCAGTCATTCGCTTCGTGCTTTTGGCTGTGTTATTTGTTATTGGGCTGGCGCTCTTGAAGCTTGAACCGCTGCCTGTTGTTTTAACCTTTGTGTTAATGACGATAGGGCAAATGTTTAATCTTCAAGGTAAGCGTCGTTTGACTGACTAAGGAGAAGGCTCTTGAGTGCTGAAAATATGGGTACTGTTGAATATATTCAACATCACTTGACAAACAATTCGGTGGGAAGTGGATTTTGGACATTCCACCTCGACACCATCGTTATTAGTGCGTTATTAGGCGCGTTGATTATTGGCGTTGCAATGCGCCTAGGGCGTCAACTCGAAACCGGTGTCCCCGGTGGTTTTCAAAACTTTGTCGAAAGTATTCTAGATTTCGTTTCAACGAATGTTCGAGATGCCTTCCCCGGCCATAATCCTCTTATTGCTCCGCTTGCTTTAACCGTATTCCTTTGGGTTTGGTTAATGAACTTCATGGACTTGATTCCGGTTGATTTAGTGCCTTACTTGTTCCAGTTGGCGGTGGGTGACTCACACGCTTATTTGAAAATCGTACCGACAACCGACTTAAACACTACATTAGCGATGGCATTAGTCGTGTTTGCTTTAGTTGTTTATTACAACATTAAAATCAAAGGGGTTTGGGGTTATACCAAAATGTTCTTATTCCACCCGTTTGGTAAATTCTTAATCCCTGTCAACATCGTAATGACTATTATCGAAGAAGTAGCGAAACCAATTTCATTGGCCTTGCGTCTATTCGGTAACATGTTTGCAGGCGAACTCGTATTCCTACTGATCGCCTTGATCGGTGGAACCTTAGCAGTGGGTGCCGCTGCTCTGTTCTGGGCACCATTACAAGCCATATTGGATCTTGGTTGGGCGATATTCCATATTTTGATTATCACTCTACAAGCCTTTATCTTCATGGTGCTGACAATTGTTTATTTGGGTATGGCGCATGACGAAGGTCATTAACTAATAAACAGCGAAAACGGGCTTGGCTTGTCAAGCCCAAAAAGGGTTTAAGCGCACCTACCGTTAGGTAAAAAGCTTTTTTAACTTTAACTTTAAAACTTAGGAGAAAGTCAATGGAAGTAACTGCTACTATGATTGCTGATATTTACGCCGCAACTGCGATTGGTGTAGGTGTGATTTTGGCAGCCGCCGGTTTAGGTTCTGCAATTGGTTGGGGTCTAATCTGTTCTAAAACATTAGAAGGGATTGCACGTCAGCCAGAAATGCGTCCAGCATTAATGACCAATATGTTCATTTTCGCTGGTTTGATGGAATCTTTCCCATTCATCATTTTGGCATTCGCAATGTGGTTCTTGTTCGCTAACCCATTCGTAGGTGCATTACAAGCAGCTATCGGCGCGTAATTTAAAGTCGGTATTTGTAATTTTAACCAACGAATGACGAGGTAACCACTGTGAGTATTAATGCAACCCTAATCATCCAAATCATCGCCTTTGTGCTTTTGATTTGGTTTGTGAATAAGGTGCTGTGGGGGCCAATGTCTAAGCTAATGGAAGATCGCCAAAAGCGCATTGCGGATGGTCTTTCAGCAGCGGAAAAAGGCAAGCACGAACTTGAGTTGGCAGAAAAGCGCGCGAAAGAAGTGCTTAAAGATGCCAAGCTCCAAGCGCAAAATGTGTTGAGTCAAGCTGAAAAACGCGGCACTGAAATCGTAGAAGATGCGAAAGTAAAAGCAGCGGAAGAAGCAGAACGCATTAAAGCGGCCGCCCAAGCTGATATTAGTCAAGAAATTAGCCGTGCTCGTGAGCAACTTCGTAAAGAAGTCGCCGCACTTGTTGTATCAGGGGCTGAAAAAATCCTGAACAAAGAAGTCGATGCTAAGGCGCATAATGACATGCTTGAAACCTTAGTAAAACAAATCTAAGGAAATGCTATGGCAGAACTAATCACAACCGCTCGACCCTATGCTGAAGCCGCTTTCAGCTTTGCTAAAGAAAGCAAGCAATTAGTTGCTTGGAGCGAAATGCTCCAGCATATGGCACTGATTGCTACCGATGAGAAAATGGCCGCATTGATTGCCAACCCACGCTATACGCTGGAACAGAAAATTTCTGTTTTTGAGGGCGTAATGGGTTCATCGTTGACTGCTGAAGGCAAAAACCTGTTAGTCGCGCTAGCAGAAAACGGACGTCTAAACGCTCTTGGGCACGTATCTGCCCTGTTTGAACAGCGTAAAGCTGTAGAAGACAAGCGTGTCAAGGCAACCGTAACTTCTGCATTGGCAACCACTGTTGAGCAACAAAGTAAATTAAGTGCTGCTTTAAATGCTAAGTTTAATGCCGAAGTAGATATCAGCTATGAAGTTGATGCCTCCTTAATTTCCGGTATTCGTATTAAAGTCGGTGACTGGGTAGTGGATAACACCGCGGTCACTCAATTACAAAAACTTGGCGCAGCAATAGCCCATTAATTGAGAGGAAGACACATGCAATTGAATCCCTCTGAAATCAGTGACTTAATCAAAAACCGCATTGCCGGTTTTCAAGTGACTGCAGAGTCTGGCAGTGAAGGAACAGTCGTTAGTATTGCTGACGGTATTGCTCTTGTTCATGGCGTGTCAGATGTGATGTATGGTGAGATGGTTCAGTTCGACGAGCAAACCTTCGGTATGGCGCTTAACCTTGAGCGCGATTCGGTCGGTGTTGTTGTTCTTGGCGAATATGAACACATCTCAGAAGGTGACAAAGTTACCTGTACGGGACGTATTTTAGAAGTGCCGGTTGGACCGGAAATGTTAGGTCGCGTTGTTGACGCTTTGGGTCGTCCTATTGACGGCAAAGGCCCGATTGCAACCAAAATCACTTCGCCAATCGAGCGCATTGCACCTGGTGTAATCGATCGTAAATCAGTTGATCAGCCTATGATGACGGGTGTTAAGTCAATCGACTCGATGATTCCGGTTGGTCGTGGCCAGCGTGAATTAATTATCGGTGACCGTCAAACTGGTAAAACCGCTATCGCAATCGATGCGGTAATCAGTCAGAAAAACACCGGTGTGAAGTGTGTTTATGTCGCTATGGGTCAAAAGGCTTCGACTGTAAACAACATTGTACGTAAGTTGGAAGAGTACGGCGCCATGGACAACACTATTGTTGTTGCGGCGAACGCTTCAGATCCTTCAGCTTTGCAATTTTTAGCCGCTTATGCTGGTTGTGCAATGGGTGAATACTTCCGTGACCGTGGTGAAGATGCGTTAATTATTTATGATGATTTGACCAAGCAAGCGCAAGCTTACCGTCAAATTTCGTTGTTATTACGTCGTCCACCAGGTCGTGAAGCTTTCCCAGGTGACGTTTTCTATTTACACTCACGCTTACTTGAGCGAGCGGCGCGCGTAAACGAAGATTATGTTGAGCGTTTCACTAATGGTGAAGTAAAAGGTAAAACCGGTTCATTAACGGCGCTACCAATTATCGAAACCCAAGCCGGTGACGTTTCTGCGTTCGTTCCTACGAACGTAATCTCGATTACTGACGGTCAGATTTTCTTGGAAACTGGTTTGTTTGCGCAAGGTATCCGTCCTGCGATTAATGCTGGTTTGTCTGTATCTCGTGTTGGTGGTGCGGCACAGACTAAAGCGATTAAAAAGCTAGGGGGTGGTATTCGTCTTGACTTGGCACAATACCGTGAATTGGCGGCGTTTGCGCAGTTTGCTTCTGATTTGGATGCGGCAACCAAGGCTCAGCTTGAGCGTGGGAAGCGCGTAACCGAATTGATGAAGCAAAAGCAATACTCGCCATTGAGCATTGCAGAAATGGCTACTTCTCTTTACGCTGCAAATGAAGGCTTCTTGGATGATGTAGAAGTAAGTAAAGTAGGGGCATTTGAAGCCGCGCTTCATGCTTACTTAAACGCTTCTCATGCTGAACTTGTGGCTAAAATCAATGCGAAAGGTGATTGGAACGACGAAATTATTGCTGGCGTAAGAGCGGCAATCGAGTCTTTCAAAGCAACCGGCGTTTACTAAGAGGATTAGACCATGGCAGGCGGTAGTAAAGAGATACGTTCGCAAATAGCGTCCGTAAAAAATACCCAAAAAATCACCAAGGCCATGGAAATGGTGGCTGCGTCAAAAATGCGTAAAGCACAAGCGCGCATGATAGCGACGCGCCCCTATGTCGAAAAAATGAAACGCGTGATTAGCCATGTGTCCGGCGCACATCCTGAGTATAAGCATGCTTATACTCAGGAGCGCCCGGTTAAGCGTATTGGTTTGATTGTCGTTTCATCCGATCGTGGTTTATGTGGTGGTTTGAATACCAACCTATTCCGTAAAGTATTGAAGCAGTTAAAAGTTTGGAAAGACCAAAATATTGACGTAGAAATCGCTGTGTTAGGTAAGAAAGCTCAAGCGTTCTTTAAACATTATGGCGGCAATGTTGTGGCGGCGAAAACAGACTTGGGTGATAGCCCGCGTTTGAATGACGTTGTCGGAACTGTTAAGGTCTTACTGGACAAGTTTGAGTCGGGTCATCTAGATGAAGTGCATATTGCGTCTAACGAGTTTGTTAGTGCGATGTCACAGAACGCGAAGATTGAAAAATTCATCCCGATTACTCAAATTGACGAAAGTGCAGAACATAAGTATTGGGATTATTTGTATGAACCTGATGCAAAAGAAGCGCTAGATCACCTAATGCTTCGTTATGTTGAAAGTACGGTGTTTGGTGCGGTTGTTGTAAACGTAGCGTGCGAGCAGTCTGCACGTATGGTGGCAATGAAAAACGCCTCGGATAACGCAGGTAAGATGATCAAAGAATTGCAACTTGCGTACAACAAAGCACGCCAAGCGGCCATTACCCAAGAGCTTTCTGAAATTGTCGCGGGTGCTTCTGCGGTTTAGATTAGGTTTTGCAAAAAAAGGTTTAATATCATGAGTGGAAAAATAGTACAAATTATCGGCCCGGTTATCGACGTCGAGTTTAGTGGTGCTGAGTTACCGAAAGTTCATGATGCGTTAACTGTCGATGAAGTTGGCTTGACGTTAGAAGTTCAGCAACAAATTGGCGATGGTGTGGTTCGTGCTATCGCAATGGGTTCATCAGATGGTTTAAAGCGTGGTATGAAAGTTGCCAATACCGGTTCACCGATTTCGGTGCCTGTTGGTAAAGCCACCTTGGGTCGTATCTTTGACGTGTTGGGTAACGCGATTGACAATGCGGGTCCTGTTGAAACACAAGAGCGCGCACAAATTCACCGCAAACCACCTAAGTTTGATGAGTTAGCGGCGTCGCAAGAGTTATTAGAAACGGGTGTGAAGGTTATCGACTTGATTTGCCCTTTCGCAAAAGGTGGTAAAGTCGGTTTGTTCGGTGGTGCCGGTGTAGGTAAAACCGTAAACATGATGGAATTGATTCGTAACATCGCGATCGAGCACTCAGGTTACTCGGTATTTGCCGGTGTAGGGGAGCGTACCCGTGAAGGTAACGACTTCTATCACGAGATGGCGGAGTCTAACGTATTAGACAAGGTAGCCTTGGTGTATGGTCAGATGAACGAACCACCAGGTAACCGTTTACGTGTTGCTTTGACTGGTTTGACCATGGCTGAATACTTCCGTGATGAAGGTCGTGATGTGTTGTTCTTCGTTGACAACATCTATCGTTACACCCTAGCTGGTACCGAAGTATCTGCGCTGTTAGGTCGTATGCCTTCAGCGGTAGGTTATCAGCCTACTTTGGCGGAAGAAATGGGCTTGGTTCAAGAGCGTATTACTTCAACCAAGAAGGGTTCGATCACTTCGATTCAGGCGGTGTATGTACCTGCCGATGACTTAACCGATCCATCACCTGCAACCACCTTTGCTCACTTGGATGCAACGGTTGTATTGAACCGTTCTATCGCTGAAATGGGTATTTACCCAGCGATCGATCCATTGGATTCTACCTCTCGTCAGTTAGATCCTTTGGTTGTTGGTCAAGAGCATTATGACGTAGCTAATGGTGTGCAACGTACTTTGCAACGTTACAAAGAGTTGAAGGATATTATCGCGATTTTGGGTATGGACGAGTTGTCTGAAGAAGATCGTTCTTTGGTCGCGCGTGCGCGTAAAATTCAGCGTTTCTTGTCTCAGCCTTACCACGTTGCCGAAGTATTTACCGGTGAACCAGGTCGTTTCGTTTCGTTGAAAGAAACACTACGTGGCTTTAGAATGATTCTTAACGGTGAGTTGGATGATTTACCTGAGCAGGCTTTCATGTACTGCGGTACGATTGATGAAGCCATTGAAAATGCTCAGAAATATAAGGGGTAATGAGTCATGGCAGTCTCTATGCAAGTAGATATCGTAAGTGCGGAAGGTGAGATTTTCTCTGGAAAAGCCGATATGCTTTTCGCACAGGCTGCCAATGGAGAGGTAGGTATTTTACCTTTTCATACCCAGTTTTTAAGCCAGCTGAAACCTGGCGAAGTGCGTGTGAAAAGTGGTGATGAGGAAGATTCTTTTTTCATCAATAGTGGGGTTTTGGAAGTGCAACCTCATGTTGTGACTATCCTAGCCGACTCAGCTATTCGTTCCAAAGACTTGGACGAAGCGGCTGCACTTGAAGCCAAACAGCGTGCGCAGGACGCTATGGATAATGCAAAAACGGATTTAGACATCGCGCGTGCGGAGTCGGATTTGATTCAGGCATTGGCCAAAATTCAAACGATTCAGAAGTTACGTGATCGTTTGCAAAAAACTGGGATGGCTTAATTTAGTCCCCAATAAAAAGAGCGCCTACGGGCGCTTTTTTTATAACTATTGCTTTAGTAGATTCGGGGTGCGCTTAATCCTTAGCACTTTATGTTAGAGTTTTATGGATTGAGTGGAGGAGCGGTTGTGACATTAAAAGTAGTTATTTTAGCGGCTGGCAAGGGTACTCGTATGCGTTCGTCGTTGCCTAAGGTATTACAACCGCTGGCTGGGCGACCATTATTGGCGCACGTTGTAGCCACTGCACAAGCGTTAGTGGCGGATGATATTCTTACCATTATCGGTCATGGTGCGCAGTCGGTTATGTCGGCGTTTGCGCCGTCTAATATCACGTGGGTTGAGCAAGTGCCGCAGCTGGGTACAGGTCACGCTGTGCAACAGGCCTTACCCCACATTGCAGCAAACGATACGGTGTTGATTTTATATGGTGATGTACCATTAACCTCTGTCGCAACACTGCGCGATTTACTGAGTTTGGTTGATAGCAAGCAACCGTTGGCGTTATTGACCATTAAGCTGGATAATCCCAGCGGATACGGACGGATTGTGCGTGATCAACATCATAGGGTCGTGGCGATTGTGGAGCAAAAAGACGCGCAATCTGACCAGTTGCTTATTAATGAGGTGAATACCGGCATAATGGCGGTACACGGCGTGCAGTTGCAGGCCTGGTTATCTCGTTTGACCAATCAAAATGCGCAGGGTGAATATTATCTAACAGATATGATAGCGATGGCTGTCGCAGATGGATTTGTGGTGCAAACAACCTCACCGCAGGCAGAAATGGAAGTACTTGGCGTGAATGACAAGTTTCAGTTGCAAGCCCTAGAGCGCGAATACCAACTTAGTCAAGCGAAGCGATTGATGCAGCAAGGCGTTACCCTGTTAGATGCGAATCGGCTTGATATTCGCGGCGAGGTCGAGGTTGGCCAGGATGTCGAAATCGATGTCAATGTCATTTTGCAAGGGAAAGTTGTGCTGGGTAACCAGGTTAAAATTGGTGCGAATGTTATTCTGCATAACGTCGAGGTGGCTGACGGTAGCGTTATCCACCCGTTTAGTCATCTTGAGCAGGTCAAAGTCGGCGCACATTGCCGCATAGGGCCTTATGCGCGCATTCGCCCTAGTACTGATTTGGCAGATAGGGTACACGTGGGCAATTTTGTTGAAATTAAAAATGCGCAGGTCGGAGAAGGCTCGAAGATCAATCATCTAAGTTATATCGGTGATACTAAAATGGGGTGTGGAGTAAATATTGGCGCTGGCACGATTACGTGTAATTATGATGGCGTGAATAAGCACCAAACCCTAATCGGCGATCGGGTGTTTGTTGGTTCAGATAGCCAGTTAGTTGCGCCAGTGACAATCGAAAATGATGCCACCATCGGCGCGGGTTCAACGATTACCAAAACGGTACCGGCGGGCGAATTGACTCTTAGTCGTAGCAAACAAATGACAATTAAAGGCTGGCAAAAACCGGCAAAAAAACCGCGTGAGTGAGGGGGAGGTATGCTTTCGGCTCAGGATTACGCCCAACTCAATCAATTATTAGCTGATGAAGGTTGGCAGCGTACGCGCTTTGAGGGCGGACAAAATCATTTGATGGGGTGGTCGGTGATGAGCACTTGGCAACAAGATAAGTTTCTTATCACCTTGACTCATAGCGAGCGTTACAATGAAGTGCGCTATGAAGTTGAGGCCAATCCACTGGCGTATCAATGGTTAATCCAGCAGGGTTATGCTCATGCGTTCGACGATTAGCCCCTATATTCAACTGATGCGCTTAGATAAGCCTGTGGGCATCTATCTGGTGCTTTGGCCGGCGTTGTGGGCCTTGTGGCTGGCGGCGGATGGCTTTCCGCCTTGGCCGATTCTCGCGATATTTATTGCCGGTGCTGTGGTGATGCGTTCTGCCGGTTGCGTCATTAACGATTATGCGGATCGTCATTGGGATGGGGCGGTAGCACGTACTTGCGCACGTCCGTTAGTCACCGGGGCATTGAGTGTTAAGCAGGCATTAGGGTTGTTTGTGTCACTGATTGTTGTGGCCTTTGTGCTGGTGCTGGCCCTTAATGATTTGACGCAACGCCTTGCGGTTGTGGCGTTGGTGTTAGCGGCGCTTTATCCGTTTATGAAGCGCTATACTTATTGGCCGCAGCTTTTTCTTGGTGCGGCGTTTGCGTGGGCGATTCCGATGGCCTATGCGGCGGTGCAAAACTCGGTGCCTTACCAAGCTTGGTGGGTATTTATTATCGCGCTGATTTGGACGCTGATTTACGATACGCTGTATGCCATGGCGGATCGAGATGATGACCTTAAGGTCGGCATTAAGTCAACGGCGATTCTATTTGGCCGTTATGATCGGCTGATAATTGGCCTGTTGCAACTGTTGATGATCGTTTTACTGCTGACACTTGGCGTACACTTTGCGCTAGCTGGCAGCTATTTTATGAGCGTTTTTGCGGTCGCCTTGTTATTTGTCTATCATCAATATCAGATTCGTCAAAGCGAGCCGCGAGCGTGTTTTGACGCGTTTAAACAAAATCATTGGGCAGGCCTGCTGATTTGGCTGGGACTGGTATTTGCGCTTTAGGCGCAGACTGCTCGGGGATACAGCCTGTGCGTGCGCGAAGAATGAGCTGACTTGCCACAAGCGTGATAGCAAAACGGGCAGGTTATTCGATGTTTTGCACCTGTTCGCGCATTTGTTCAATCCATACCTTTAGCGCGACGCTAGCCTCAGTGGTGCGTGTATCAATCGATTTTGAACCTAAAGTATTCGCTTCTCGGTTGAGTTCTTGCATCAAAAAGTCCAAGCGCCGACCGATTGCGCCGCGCTGGCGGATCACGCGTTCTACTTCGTTAAGATGGTGCGTTAAGCGGTCAAGTTCTTCATCAATATCCGCCTTTTGAGTCAGTAAGACAATTTCTGCCGCTAGGCGTTGTTCATCGATTTGTAGCGCAAGTTCGGTGATTTTGTTTGCTAGGCGCTGGCGGTGGAGTGCCAAAATATCGCTCATCAGCGGGCGTAGTTGCGCTATCTGCTCGCGCATTGCCTCAACACGTTGTTGAATAAGGTGGGCGAGCGTTTCGCCTTCTTGCGCACGCACTTGATTTAACCGCGTCAGTGCGCTATCGAAATCGCTTAGCAGGCCTGCTGAAACGTCTTGTTCAACGGCGGGTGGTTGCAGCAGCCCGGGCCATTGCAGCATCTCTAATGGGTTAATATGGGTGGCTTCAGGAAACATCGCTTGTATCTGTCCAATCGCTTCGCTTAAGTGGGCGAGTTGCGCATGATTAAGCTGCAACGGCTGGGTTGGAACATTGGCTTGATATTTCAAGCTAATGTCGAGTTTTCCGCGTTCGATAACGCGCTTGGCGCGTTGGCGCAGGGTCATTTCTAGGTGACGTAGCGCATCGGGTAGGCGAAAATTGAACTCTAAAAAACGCTGATTGACCGAACGAATTTCCCATTGCCAACTGGCTATTTCATCCATGCCGCTGATATTCGCCGAAGCGGTCATACTATACATATACTGTCCTGCTATTAAAAATGGCTGCACGCTAGGGGATAGGCTGCGCGAGGCAAGCACGCACAAAGGCTAAAACTTTAAACTGTCGTCGTCTTCGCCAAATAACTTGTCTAAATCAACATTCAGTGCTTGCTGCTTTTGTTCGGCGTGCTGCTGTTGGTTTTGATGATATTGATAGCGCGCATGAAAATCTTTTAACCGTGCTTGGCTAAATAGCTGCGCATATGCCAGTGCCAGCGCACCACTTTGTGCCAGTTCGCTTAGCACCTCGGGTGCCAGTGACTGTAAGGCTGTTTCGTTAATTTTATACAAGCCTTCGATGCGCTGGGTGGGCGCTTCGTTATCGTCACTTTGTTTTACCTCGATGGGCCAAGGTTCAATCAGCGCGTTTGCACTGAGCTGATTAACGTGCTGCTGGGTGACTTGACGGTTTTGCTCACATTGCTGTAAAAAATCGACAATGGCACGCATAGGTTCACTCAATTCACCGTCATCGGTGAAGAGTTTGACATCATCGGTCAGCGCCTGCGTATGTACCAATCCGGTTTGCTCATCGAAACACAGCGTGAGCTCGTTGTTTTTTTGCGCATTCGGGATCAGCTTAAACGGGTAGCTGCGATAGTGCGAGGGGACATAGGGCGCCAGCCATTGTCCTTGCGCGCTGACATACAAATTCAGCCCCGGTTGCAAAGAATGCAACGTTACCAGCTGAAACGAGTTGTCGCCTTGTTGCACAAACGCCAGCGGATAATAAGGCAAAGCCTGGCCAAGTTCGGCGATTAATAACGGCGCAATGCTGTCGTTTTGCGCATGAAAATAGTTGGCATATTTTTGATAGCCAGCGTGAAGATGGTCGGTTTTATTCAATGCGTGCCAACTTGGCATAAGGCAATCCTTTAAATTTAATGCAGATAACTAGGGCAACAATGCGTTGCATAAATCTTGCGAACAAAGTTTATGGGGCGCTATTCAGCCTTTTTCAACCTAGGGTCTGTTGATAATTCACTTTTTGAACCACTAAGACACGAAGGTATGACATTTTTTAAGATTTAAGGCATCGAATCTTAAAATCGTTGCTTTTTTAATCGTTTTGAAGTTAAGCAAAGTCTTCCGGGTCGTAGCCTAGGTTTGGTGCAAGCCATTTTTCCGCTTCCTGGATGGTCCAGCCTTTACGGTGCGCATAGTCTTCGGCTTGATCACGACCTATTGAACCGACTCCGAAATATTTACTTTCAGGATGGGCAAAATACCAGCCGGAAACCGCCGCCGTCGGGGTCATCGCGTAGCTTGACGTCAGTTCTAAGCCGATTTCTGTATCCGGTTTGAGCAATGACCAAAGTGTACCTTTTTCGGTATGTTCCGGGTTGGCGGGATAACCCGGGGCCGGACGAATACCGCGATATTGCTCTTTAATGAGTTCTTCATTCGTCAGTTGTTCGTCCGCCGCATAACCCCAGTAGTGTTTACGCACTAACTCATGCAGATGTTCCGCTAAGGCTTCGGCTAAACGATCCGCCAAGGCTTTAAGCATAATCGAGCGATAGTCGTCATGCTCGGCTTCAAAACGGGCGATGTGTTCATCAATACCGATACCGGCGGTGACGGCAAACGCGCCGATATAATCTGGAATTTGCAGGCCTGCTAAATTCACTTTTGGCGCAATGTAATCACTCAAACACTGATTGTATTGCCCTGGTTTTTTCTCCGCTTGTTGGCGCAGGTTATGCAAACGGGTTAACACCTGCGCGCGGGCATCATCGGTATACAGCTCAATGTCGTCGCCCACCGCATTCGCCGGATAAAAACCAATTACTGCACGCGCGGTCAGCCACTTTTCATTAATAATCTGTTGCAGCATGGTTTTGGCATCAGCAAACACACGACGCGCTTCTTCGCCCACCAGTTTGTCGTCCAAAATACGCGGATACAGCCCGTGTAAATCCCACGATTGGAAAAACGGTGACCAATCAATGCGTGGTAATAAATCGGCCAACGCAATATCCTCAAACACTTTTGTGCCCAAGAAACTCGGTTTCGGCGGTGTGTAATTTGTCCAGTCAATCGGAATCGGGTTTTCACGCGCTTTATTGAGCGGAACGCGTTTTACTTGCTTGGCGCGCGCCTTACGCTCTTCGCGCAACTGCACATATTCTTCACGAATTTTGGCGGCAAAATCGGCCTTCAGTTCGTTGGAAATCAAGCTTTGTGCCACGCCGACCGCGCGCGAAGCGTCCTTTACGTACACCACCGGATGCTCATACTGCGGTTCAATTTTGACCGCTGTATGGGCTTTGGAGGTAGTTGCGCCGCCGATTAATAACGGAATCGACATACCGCGACGTTGCATTTCTTTCGCCACGTGCACCATTTCTTCTAACGACGGTGTAATCAAACCGGATAAACCGATGACGTTTGCGCCTTCACGCAACGCGGTATCGAGAATTTTTTCTGCCGGTACCATCACCCCCAAATCAATGACTTCGAAGTTATTACACTGCAACACCACGCCGACAATGTTTTTGCCGATATCGTGTACATCGCCTTTCACCGTGGCCATGACAATCTTGCCTTTGGCTTGACCGTTGGATTTTTCCGCTTCTAAGAACGGCTGTAAATACGCCACCGCACGTTTCATCACCCGCGCCGATTTGACTACTTGTGGCAAGAACATTTTGCCCGCGCCGAATAAATCGCCGACCACGTTCATGCCGTCCATTAACGGCCCTTCGATCACTTGTAAAGGCGAGCCCAGCGTGGTGCGCGCTTCTTCGGTATCGGCTTCAATAAAGTCGGTAATGCCTTTGACCAGCGCGTGTTCCAGACGTTTTTCCACCGGCGCTTCACGCCAAGCCGTGTCGGATTCTTTGCCTTGCACTGAGCCGTCACCACGGAATTTTTCCGCTACCTCCAGCAAACGATCCGCCGCGCCGTTATCTTTATTCAAAATAACGTCTTCAACCGCTTGTTTGAGCTCCGGGTCGAGGTCGTCATACACCGCCATTTGACCGGCGTTGACAATCCCCATGTCCATGCCTTTTTGAATCGCATAATAGAGGAACACCGAGTGAATCGCTTCACGCACCGGGTTATTGCCACGGAATGAGAACGACACGTTGGATACGCCGCCGGAGACCATTGCGTAGGGCAGATTTTGTTTAATCCAATCCACCGCGTTAATAAAATCCATCGCGTAGTTATTGTGTTCTTCAATGCCGGTGGCGACGGCGAAAATATTCGGGTCGAAAATAATGTCTTCCGGTGGAAAACCATTCGCTACCAGCAAGTCATATGAACGTTTACAGATTTCTTTTTTACGCGCAAAGGTGTCGGCCTGACCAACCTCGTCAAACGCCATCACGATGGTGGCGGCACCGTAACGCTGAATTAGCTTGGCTTGTTCGAGGAATTTTTCCTCGCCTTCTTTTAACGAAATTGAGTTGACGATGCCTTTGCCCTGAATGCATTTTAGACCCGCTTCAATCGCCTCCCATTTAGACGAGTCGATCATCACCGGTACACGCGCCGCTTCCGGTTCGCCCGCTAATAAATTCAAAAAGCGCGTCATACAGGCTTTGGCATCGAGCATACCTTCGTCCATATTGACATCGATGATTTGCGCGCCGTCTTGCACTTGTTTGACCGCGATTTCAATCGCTTGTTCGTAGTTGTCTTCGATAATCAGCCGTTTGAATAACGCCGAACCGGTGACGTTGTTGCGTTCACCAACGTTGACAAACAGAGAGTCCTCGCCAATGTTCATTGGTTCTAAACCGGAAAGGCGACATTCAACTTTCCGTTTAGGGATTTGGCGTTGTAGGTAAGCTTGCGCCGCTTTGGCCATCGCCTGCACGTGATCCGGCGTGGTACCGCAACAGCCGCCGATAATATTGAGCCAGCCGTTTTGCGCCCAGGTTTGAATTTCGCTCGCCATTTGTTCCGGCGTTTCATCGTATTCACCAAATTCGTTTGGCAGGCCTGCATTCGGATGCACCGACACATAGGTTTCACAAATACGGCTGAGTTCTTCCACATACGGCCGTAGTTCTTGCGGGCCCAGCGCACAGTTAAGGCCAACGGTTAAGGGTTTAGCATGGCGAATCGCGTTATAAAACGCTTCGGTGGTTTGACCGGACAGGGTTCTGCCGGAGGCATCGGTGATCGTACCCGAAATCATTATAGGAATTTCTTCGCCGAGCGCGTCTTCGACTTGTTTCACCGCGAAGATCGCCGCTTTAGCGTTAAGGGTGTCGAAAATGGTTTCGATCAGAATCACGTCTGCGCCGCCTTCCAGTAAGGCTTCGCTGGCTTCGACATACGCTTCGACCAATTCATCAAAGCTGGTATTGCGATAGCCCGGGTCATTCACATCGGGAGAAATCGAGGCGGTGCGGTTTGTTGGGCCCAGCACTCCGGCAACAAAACGCGGTTTGCCGTCTTCGGACTCAGCGATTTGGCAGGCCTGGCGCGCCACTTGTGCCGCGTGAATATTGATGTCACGCACCTGCGACTCCATATCGTAATCGGCTTGCGCAATGCTCGTGGCGTTAAACGAATTGGTTTCAAGAATATCCACGCCTTTGCGCAGAAAACTCAAATGAATATCACGAATCACATCCGGCTTGGTGAGCACCAGAATGTCGTTATTACCTTTAATATCCATGTGATAATCGGCAAACCGCGCGCCGCGGAAGTCGTCCTCGGTCAGATTCAGCCCTTGAATCATCGTGCCCATCGCGCCATCGAGTACCACGACGCGCTCGGCCAATAACTGTTTCAACAAAGCAATCCGCTGTAGACGATCCATAAACCCAACCCATCACATTCAATCAAAAAGGGGCTTATTTTAACGCAAAACCGAGTTTAAAAGGACGAACACCACATTATTCGACTGTTAGAATAAATAAACGTGCGCCGCTTAGAACCATAACCCAGGGTACGTTGACAATTCATTTTTGAACCACAAAGGTCACGAAGAACACGACGTTTTTAAAAATTAAATCATTGATTTTTTTCAGATATTTGTTTGCATCAATCGTTTTAGCTGAACAATAAACCCATTTAGCGATTTATCTAATATTTGATCTATCAATCAGTTACAGCAAATTATCAACAGCCCCTAGTGCATAAGCCCCTAAACAACCGGAACCACTTATGAACCGTGATGAAGCCCTCGCCAAACTGCCGGAAATACTCAAACGCGACTTAGACGATAACCTCTGTGTTTGTAACCAAGTGGTAAAAATCCACATTATTGATGTGATTGCCCAGGGGGCTGATAGCGTGCAAAAAGTGCAGCAACAAACCTATGCCAGCGACGGTACAGGC
>Ga0172377_10002647_pt1 | contig 18354 bp, 13 predicted proteins | sample Pumphouse3metaG_FD_119749 | JGI IMG/M metagenome (GOLD analysis project Ga0172377, IMG submission 119749) | Leachate microbial communities from a municipal landfill in Southern Ontario, Canada - Pumphouse #3 metaG | ecosystem: Engineered > Solid waste > Landfill > Unclassified | place: Canada...
ATAAAAGATATAAAAAAAGATCGCTAACAAATTAGCAAATAATGTAGGAAATGTGATGCCGAGCGTTATAAAGTAGCATAAATTGTTTATAAATACAAAAAGCTAAAGAAGTAATGAAAACGCAAAAATTAACACAGCGTTTAAATAAATAAAAAAAATAATAATTTTAAAATGAAAAAATTAAGTAAAATAACAGCAACCTTATGTGTTGCAGCAATTGGTGCAAGCATGTTTTTTGCTTGCGAAAAAGAATCTACAATTGATAATACTACTTCAATTTCAAATAAAATTCAAAAAGATGAGAGTGATCTTTTTTATGAATATGAAGATGAACCGGGAGTATATTATTGGGCAAGTAATTCAGAAATAATAGATAAAGAGGCACTTCCCGGTTGGGAAGATCCTGTTAGGGAAAATCCTTGGGGATGGGGCTCTGTAACATTTGATTCTTACGGAAATTTAACTGATATAGCATGTCAAGGTAGAGGAACTACTTGTGGTTATGCCCAGCAAAGCTGTGGTAATTATACAAGAACCGGAATATGGGTAGTATACCTAAATCCATATGATAATATGAAAAAGACTTACGCATACGAATTTGATTAATTTTCAAATTTTATTGATACATGTTCACTCTTAAGCTTAAACGCTTTGAGTGAACATGTTTTTTAAACAATATAAATAAAATTGTTATGTTAAAAAAATCACATTTTTTATTTTTACTGCTTTTAATAATCAATTTAAGCAAATGCCAAAACATTGAAAAATCATTTTCATTTCTTGAATTTAACGATGAAAAAGAAATTGAAGAAGTAGAATATTCTATGTGTTTTGAGAATAATCATAATTTATCATTATGGGCAAATCATAAGTGTTATAATAAAGTAAACGACAGCTTGTTTTTTGTCGCATTAAATACCGGATCGGATACCTTGTTTGTGTATAACCATGAAACATATCAAGTTAGAGTAATAGAATTAAAGGAAACACCTTGTTATCCGATTAACCATATATATTATCATAATCATGATTCCATTTTTATTTTTTATAGAAGAGATTTTATCTATAAACACACCGATAATCAATTCGATTTTGTATTAATAAATAGTAAAGGTGAAGTGTTAAACACCTATAGTTTAAATCAATTGCCCTATATTTATAAAGGGAATATTAATTATATGATTGAATATGCATTACAAGATATTAAGGAAAATAGAATCATAGATGAAAATTTATTAGTGCCCTTGGGTATTTATAGTCCAACGATCTATGATAGTAATTTCGTCAAATTCAATCCGAGATTATTGTGTTTATATAATTTAGCTAATAAGACGTTAAAAATGCTGAATGTTAAATTTCCGACACAAGATATTGGAAAAAAATTTCATCCTGATACTTATTATTCATTTATAAAATTATGTTATGATAAGAATCAAAATCTTATTGTTTTTTTCCCCATTCAAATTATTTATATCAATATGATTTTGACTTAGATACTATGTTAATGATTCAATGTGTATATGATAATACATTTCATAATATTGATATGGCTTCCCGAAAAAGCAATGAAAATTATATGGATATCAGGTTTGAAAAACCTGAATGGTATAATAATGAAAAATGCTATATTAGAAGACTTTCTATTTGGAATTATAAAGATTATATGCCAACTTTGATTTTAGATGTAATGGATTCAAATTTTAATCATATTGCTTATATGTTTGATAATAAAAACTATAAAACACCATTTTTGTTAAATGATAAACTAATAGCGATCAATAAAAACAATAATTTGCCTTATTTGGTTCTACCGAAAAATATACCAAAAAAAATATCGTGGCAAGAGTATGAAGAAAATCATTTAACAAAAGTGCTTGTGAATACTAAGAATAAAATTTTAATTAATGAGTATTTAAAAAAGTTACATATTTCTAAAAACTCCTTGGTCGTTATTATTAATCTAAATTATCCCTGTGGAAATTGTTTGAAGTTTCTAATGTCTGAAATGAAGAATAATTTAAAAGACTATAAGAAAAACCATATTTATTATATTCTATATGATAACAATCCCACAAGCAAATTTGCTGAAAGTTTAATAAAAAACCATGGTTTATCAAAAGATAATATCATAATTGACAAAGAATTATTACAAAGAGTTTACGAAAAATCGGAATTAGACCATCATTATCGCTTAATAGAATATGGAGATACCATTTCTGTAGAAAAATGTACTTTTGAACAATTAGTTCCTTTATTTAATAAAAAGGTAGAAGAAAGACTAAAACATAATCAATATAAGAATAACCAATAAAATTTAATTAAAATGAGAAAAAGTGTTGTAGTATTGACATCAATTATTTTAATCTTTGCATCATCGGCATGCAAAAAAGAAGTAAAACTATCTTTTACAGGAGATATCATGCTTGATTTAGGGAGTAGCGATCAAGATGTTTTAAAATATGTAAGTGCATCCGACGGGTCAAGTGTAAGCGTATCGGGAATTAATTTTGATCTTGTTGGAGAACAGAAAGCCACTTTTAAAACAGGAGAAGTAAGTGAAACAAAATCCGTTAAAATCAAAGCGGATAAACTTGCCGGCCTTTATGAAATCTCTGTTTATCAACTTTACGGAAATGAAGAAATTGAACTAACATCGGGACAGGGATGGTTTATAACACTTGCTAAGGGCAACCAATATAATCAAATTCATATTCCGGATAGTATAGATAATGGATTGAGAATATTTAAAAATCCAGGAAAATTGGTCGTAAATTTCAATGGTAAAGATAGTGCTTATATTCCGAGTTATACAGGTGCGTTTCTGTTTACACTTGAAAAAGATGCTGTTTATTCGTTTTCAAATATAACCTATGGGGCCATAGCGAACAATCAATATGCTATTACAGAATTTCTTTTGAAGGAATCTGCTTCTGGTTATGATCATTATTTTAGGGTAGAATTGGAGAAAAGGGAAAATTAAAAAAAATATCATTTCGATTTAAGCAAAGAGTCTATTAAACTAAATGAAAGCATTCCGTCGGGAATATTGAGTTCGGTAAAACAAAGGATAAAGAAGAAAAGCGGCATGCCGTAGGTATGCTATACATAAAAAAATTACATAATTTTCAGCATTAACAAAACAACTAATCCTTAGCAAAGCTTCTAAGGCATTTCTGTCCTTGATAGATGTTATTCGTAATTTTAATTGTCTTGCAACAATTCCCCTTCAAATTTCTACGGATTAGATAATAAAATATATTTTCCTGAAAACAAGCAAAATAACAAATAATTCTATAAAAATGCTTTAGGTAATAATAATTCATATATTTGCATCGTAAAATAAGAAAAAGAAAAAAAATGGCAAGCATTTGGAAAGATGAAGGATAATAATTATATAAATACGGCATTTCTTTTAATCCCTGCGTGTTTTTATGTTGTTGGGATTATATTATTCTTTATTTTAAAGAAAAAACGTTTAGATTTATTTAAACATTTACCTTTAAAAGAATTAAGAAAAATTCACAAAATAGATAAATATACATTTTGGGTGGTATTTGTAATTTATGGTATTCTAAGCTTTACATCGCTGTATTTTCATCCTATACGTATAAATTTCTTTGATATTTCATCAACTATATTTACAAATTTCATGTTTCCTTTTTTCTTTGGATGGTTTTTGCTTATGACAAAACATTGTTTAAAAGAAAGAGAAAAAAAAAGATAAGTTGACTTTATACAATTACCAATCGGTTAAAATTAAAAAAATACTTTTCAGTATTAATAAAATAGCTAATCCATAGCAAATCATCCATGGCATTTATGTCCTTCGTGTCTCCAGTGTTCCATTTCAACAAGTTAACTTCCTGTTTTTTCGATACAAAAAATCAAAAACTTTCTATAACCACAGAGAACACAAAGAATCACAGAGGTTCAAATTTGTTAGATTAGTATTTTTTTTTTGCCCACTGATTGTCATGAATTTTCACAGATTATAATACATCATTACGTCCAAGTACTTACGGTAAGGCTATCGTTTCTGTCGTTAGTGTCTCTAGTGTTTTTTAAAATTGGATTTAAATTTGATTTTTGGGTATCTTAAAAAGAGACTCCTTTGCTATGTTTAAGTATGAATTTTGCAATATTCTATTGGATTATATTGAATAAATACGTATTTTTGCAGACATTTTTTGCCATAGATTAAAGACGAAATATAATTAAGAATGGCATTGGTAAATATATATTTATATAATTAAATGGAAAAAGAAAGATCGCAAGATAAGAATTTATACATGATTGATTTATCAAAATGGTGCCTGATTTTGTGGAAACGCAAATTTTGGATAAGTGGTATCGTATTAATCAGTGTATTGGCTGTCATTATTTTTATGTCACCGATTTTTATTACCCCAAAATATAAATCTACCCTTTCTTTTTATCCCTACAATATTATTCCCAAATCGGATGAAACACCGGCCAAACAGGTGATGTTGTGGTGTAAATCGAACGAAATGATCGATACAATAACAAAAAAATATGCTTATGCCAAACGTTATAATATCCATGATAATTATCGCTTATTGTCGAAAGAATACCATAAAAATATCAATGTAAAATTGGATAAGTTTTATGGAAATGTCATTGTAGAAGTGTATGATAAAGACCCTCAAATGGCTTATACTATTGCAAAAGATTTTCCTTATTTACTCAATACTATCATTATAAATGATGTTAAAAAGCCTTATTTTTTAAGTTTGGATGCCGTGAATAAGGGTTTGAAAATTAAAGAAAAAGCCATTGATTCCGTTATGAAATTGCTGATTTCATATGGGGTAGACTATGAAATCATACTTCAAACAATGCAAGGGATGGAAGTAACAAAGGGTTATTTAGGCACGAATGAAGGTTCTCGTGTAGTAGATAAACAAGCCTTGGCAAAGTTAAAAACAAATATTGAACAAAAAGGGCCTGAGGTCTATGCCGCTCAACAATTGTTTTTCGCATTAGTTTCACAACGAAATGATTTGCAAGCTAAGTATGATGCCCTCAATGTGAAAATATTGGAAGAAATGGAATTTTTAAGTATTTTTTCCGAACCATATTTGGATACGAGCAAAGTATATCCTCACATTTTGCGAACAGCCGTGGTCGTAGGCTTTTTGACATTAATGGCGGCTATGGTTTTCTTTCTTATAGTTGAAATCCATTTTGTTAAAAATTTTGTAAAGAAAGTAAATGGATTACGTAAAAATCACTCATCTAAAAAAGCATAAAACATGAACAAGGTTTATTCATCGGAGGAACTCAGTCGTTTGGTAAGTCTTCAGCGAAGACAGGGTAAACGCATAGGTTTTGTGCCTACCATGGGAGCCTTACATAAAGGACATTATGCTTTGCTGCAAAAAGCAAGAGAGGAATGTGATTTTGTGGTTTGCAGTATTTTTGTGAATCCGACCCAATTTAACAATGCCAACGATTTAAAAAATTATCCACGTAATCTTGAACAGGATATCACCCTGATAGCTTCCATTTGTGATTTGGTATTTTTACCCTCGGTCGAAGAAGTTTATCCTACTACTCCTCAAGAGACCTATGATTTTGGTTCTCTTGATAAAGTAATGGAAGGAGCTTTTCGACCCGGACATTTTGCCGGTGTAGCTATGGTTGTCAGACGTTTTTTTGATATGGTACAACCCGATAGAGCCTATTTTGGCAAAAAAGATTACCAACAGGCGGTCATTATACAGCGATTGGTTGACATATGCACATTTAAAATACATATTGTATTGGTCGATACAGTAAGAGAACCTGACGGAGTGGCATTCAGTTCGCGCAATGCCTTACTCTCAGCCGATAAACGTAAAGAAGCGCCTTTTATCTATCAAACACTTTCAGAAGCGAAAACGTTTATAAATTCGAAAACTCCCCTGGAGATTAAACAATGGATTACAAATCGCTTTAAAGAGAATAATTCATTCACACTGGAATATGTAGAAGTTGTAGATGCTAATCATTTAAACTATGTAACAGCATTTCAACCGGGATCAAAATCACTCATATGTTTAGCGGCTTGGTTGGATAATGTTAGACTAATTGATAATATAGAATTTAATACTTAAAGATAAAATGCTGATAAATCTGTTAAAATCCAAAATTCATTCGGCAGTTGTTACGCAAGCTAATATTCACTATAAAGGAAGTATAACCATCGATAGAGCCTTGATGGATGCAGCCAATCTGATAGAGTTCGAAATGGTGCAAGTTTTGAATATAAACAATGGCGAACGTATAGAAACTTACGTAATTGAAGGCGAAAGAAACAGTGGAGTAATTTGTTTGAACGGAGCTGCCGCACGTAAAGCTGTGGTTGGCGATGCGGTTATTATTGTGTCCTATGCCATGATGACGCCCGACGAAGCTAAGAATTTTAAACCTACTGTTGTTTTTCCAAAAGACAATAGATTGACATAATTATTTATTGTCAGATAAAGCTTCTTCTGTTTCTTGTTCAACTGCAATTCCAAAAAAAGGCAAAGCTTTTTCCAAGCATTCTTTGGCTTCACAATATCGATGATAAGTAGGCGATTGCCCTTTTTTCAGGAATAAATAGCCTTTGGAATAGGTGCTTAATAAGGGGTATATATTAATGTTATCTACTTCTTCTCCGTGATAATTCCGTATGGATACTTTATCGAAATTGTGAGTGATTTCAGCAAATAATATGTTATGTTCTTCTAATACTTCTTGCATATGTATGCTGTTCCATATCCATTCTTCATCCAATACAATGCCCTTTTCTGTCGTGTCGGCAAATTGGACTACTGCCATATAATCTGTTTCATAGATTTCAGGCTGTTGATATAGAATGTTTCCGTTTAAGGAAATTTGATATACATCTTCTTTTACCTGCAAGATGTTGGTTGGTGGAATACTGTCGTTTAAGGATGAATGTATTTTTTCATACTGTTTTTTCATACGAATCGTATACTCTTCATCTATGTTGCCAATCCATTCTTCACTCTCAATATAATTACTTCCTTCTATGGCAGTACTATAAGCTATCCATAAACCGGAAATCACCTCATAACCTGATGCTGATTTTTTTAGGGTAATTAAGGCTTTATGAGTAACTTCATGTAAATTAGTAACGATCCATATCTCAAAATCGGGCGATAAACTTTCAATCTTATATTCAGCTTTCCATTCTGAAGGAAGTGGCATTTTCAAAACAGCTTTGTGTCCTTCGTATTTCTTTATAAATGGTAGAAATTGATTGATAATACCATCATCCAATTCCGGCAAGGAATCTGCTTGTTCATCACTACATTGAATCTTGCAAGGTAATGTCTTCTCTGTTAATATAAAAGCATCATTTCCTTGTTTTTTATCTACACAAGCATTAAAACATATAGCTATACAGACGCTAAAAATAACCGTTTTGACTTTAGAATACATTTTAAATTGATTTTTTGATGGCAAAATTAAGCATTTTTTTCTAATTGTCGGTTTGTTTTTTACGTATCAACCATAATCCGAGAAAAGTAAAGAGTCCGTTTACCAATAATAGTTCAAAATCAAAAGAATAATGAAACCATTTGTCCGCATATATGTCTAAGAAAAAACATATAACAGGGGCGCTCACACAAATAAAGGGAACGTATGTATCTTTTAATTGTTTTTTAGTAAACAGCCCAAAAGCAAATAAGCCTAAGAGAGGCCCATAGGTAATACTGGCAATTTTATAAAGTATCTCAATAAGATGTTCATTCTGATAGTGATAATAAAAAATGATAACTCCTACAAAGATGAATGCAAAACAGATATGTACCAAATGACGGATGTGAGTTTTTTTCTTTTCCGAATAATCGGTTCTTTTTTCAAGATTGAGGAAATCAATGCTGAAAGCAGTAGTCAGAGAAGTCAAGGCTCCATCAGCCGAAGGGAATAGTGCAGAAATTAATCCGATGATAAAAACTATAGCAGCCAAAGGGCCTAAATAGTTGATGGCAACGGTAGGAAACAAAAGGTCGCCTTTGGCATCAATACCCATTTGTTTAGCATAAATGTATAAAGCTGCACCTAAAAATAAAAAAAGAAAATTGACCAGGAAAAGGGTGAGGCTAAAAGTCATCATATTCTTTTGTGCTGATTTTAAGTTTTTACAGCTGAGATTTTTTTGCATCATTTCTTGATCAAGTCCTGTCATAGCGATGCATATAAACATGCCTCCCAATAGTTGCTTCCACCAGGTATAAGGACTTGAAGAATCGGTATAGATCATACCGCTGTAGTCACTTTTCCATACGGTTGAAAATAAATCTTTAACAGATAAATCCATAGCTGAACCCACCATGATAAAACTCATAATCAAGGCGGTAAGCATAAATGTAGTTTGAAGGGTATCCGTCCATATGATGGTTTTAATTCCTCCTCTAACGGTAAAAAGCAGTATTAAGGTAATAATCATTAAAACGGTAATTTCAAAAGGAATGCCCCAATGACTAAATACAAAGTTTTGAAGTACAATGATGACAATAAACATACGTAAGGATGCTCCTATGGTACGTGATAATAAGAAAAAGAAAGAGCCGGTTTTATGCGAAAATCGACCGAATCGAGTTTCCAAATAGCTATAGATAGAAGTGAGATTTAATTTATAATAAGTTGGCATCAATACAAATGCAATGACGATGTATCCTAGGAAAAAGCCAAAAACCATAAGCATATATGTAAACGAACGCGTGTCGACCCAACCAGGAACCGACATAAAGGTTACTCCTGAAAGCGAGGCTCCTATCATACCGTAGGCAACAACAAACCAGGGCGATTTGCGATTCCCTACGAAAAAGGATGCATTGGTGGCTTTGCGAGCAGTGATCCACGTTATAACAAACATCATTGCGACATAGATAATAAAACAGCTGAATATGATATATTGCATAAGAGAAGTTTTAGGGTATAAGTTTTTTCATTAAGTATTGGGCAGTATAAGAGTCTTTATGTTGTATGATGTCTTCCGGTGTTCCTTGACACACTACTTGCCCCCCCTTGTTTCCGCCTTCCGGTCCAAGGTCGATGATCCAATCCGCACATTTAATAAGCTCCAAATTGTGTTCGATGATAATCAAACTATGTCCTTTTTTTATCAGTTCTTGAAATGTTTTGTATAGATTTTTGATATCGTGGAAATGTAGTCCGGTGGTTGGTTCGTCAAAAATAAATAGAGTATTCTTTTGTTTATTGCCTTTTCCGAGAAATAACGCTAATTTAATGCGTTGAGCTTCCCCTCCGGAAAGAGATGCCGAGGATTGTGCTAGTTGTAAATATCCTACTCCAACATCGGATAAAGGTTGTAAACAATGTATGATGTTTTGTGTTAAACGATTAGAGGGAATAGATTGAAAAAAGGCTATTGCTTCATCAACTGTAAGTTGAAGGATGTCGTATATGTTTTTACCGTCAATATTAACTTCTAAGGTTTCGTCTTTATAACATTTCCCTTTACACTCATCACATTCAATATCTACATCGGCCATAAATTGCATTTTAATATGTATACGACCTTCCCCTTGACAAGCTTCGCAACGTCCCCCTTCTACATTGAATGAGAAAAAACCGGGTTTATAACCTCTGCTTTTTGATAAAGCTTGCTCGGCAAACAATTGACGAATGTATTCAAAAGCTCCCAGGTAAGTAGCGGGGTTGGAACGAGAGGATCGGCCAATAGGATTTTGATCGACTAACTCTATTTCGGCTATTTGGTCAAGGTCTCCACTGAGATGAGGAAAAACTTCTTTTTGATTAATGGATATTGTTTCAATGTGACGGGATAATAAAGGATATAATATCTCCTTGATTAAAGTTGATTTGCCACTGCCGGAAACGCCGGTGATTAGTACGAGTGCATGTAAAGGGATGTCGACCGAAATATTACGGATATTGTATAAAGAAACGTTTTTAAGAGAAATAAAACCATTGGATTTTCTACGTGTTATTGGTATATCAATGCTTGCCTCTCCTCTTAAATATTTGCCCGTTATGCTGCTGGGATGAGCGTAGAGTGCTTGAATATTTCCCTGAAAAACAATTTGTCCTCCATGACGTCCGGAAAGGGGACCTGTGTCGATGATATGATCGGCAGCCCGTATGATGTCTTCGTCGTGTTCAACGACGACTACCGTATTGCCAATATCTCTTAAATGTTGTAATACTTTTATTAATTCTTGGGTGTTTTTACTGTGTAAGCCTATGCTGGGTTCATCTAAAATATATAAAGAACCAACCAAACTGCTACCCAACGATCCTGCTAGATTTACCCTTTGCGATTCCCCTCCCGACAAGGTATTGGATGAGCGATTTAAACTTAAATAACCTAAGCCTAACTCACATAAAAATCGCAATCGTGTGCGGATTTCTTTTACCAATCGTTCTGCGATAAGTTGTTTGTTTGTATCCTTAAATGTAAGTTTGTTAAAGAAATCAAGGCATTCTTCCAATGGCATCTCAATCAAAGTATGGATGTTTACGCCTTCCACTTTAACATAAGCCGCCTCCTCTGTGAGGCGGCTGCCTTTGCAGAGAGGACAAATGGTTTTTCCTTTGTAACGCGATAACATGACCCTGTATTGTATTTTATAGGTATTGGATTCAACCCAGCTAAAAAAGCTGTTTATGCCCTCAAAATATTCATTACCATCCCATAATAACTGATACTCTTCTTTACTGAGTTTGTATATAGGTCTGTGAATAGGAAAATGAAAACGAGAAGCATTTTTGATCAGTTGATCTTTGTACTCACTCATTTTTTCTGTCTTCCAACAAACGATAGCATCTTCATAGACCGACAGACTTTTATCTGGAATGACTAAGTCGGGATCAATACCTAAAGTATTGCCAAAACCTTCACAGCGTGGACATGCTCCGTAAGGATTGTTGAATGAAAACATGTTAATGCTTGGTTTTTTAAATGTAATGCCATCTTTTTCAAATTTATTGGAAAAACTGTGTTTTTTACATGGACCGTTCGGAAAATGTATTTCAATATAACAAGCACCTTGACCTTCAAAAAAGGCGGTTTCAATGGAATCGGCTACACGGGATTGGTTTTCTTCCGATGGATCAGCCGTAAAACGATCTATTAACAAATGAATTTCTTCATGATTTATTTGTTTTTGTTTCAGATAATCATCTATATATATAATTTCATCCTTTATTTGTATGCGGTTAAATCCTTGCTTTAATAAAACCTGCAATTGTTCTTTCGGACTTCTTTCATTGCGAATGAGAAAGGGAGCATACAATATAATACGAACATCTTCCGGCAATGAAAAAATATAATCACACACATCGCTGACGCTATCGCGTTTGACTAATTCACCCGAAATAGGGGAGTAGGTTTCTCCTAAACGAGCGTATAAAAGCTTGATATATTCATAAATTTCGGTCGATGTTCCTAAAGTGGATCGTGGATTTTGGGTGTTTACTTTTTGTTCAATGGCAATGGCGGGAGGAAGTCCATGGATGTATTCTACGTTGGGTTTGTTGATTTTCCCTAAAAAGAGACGTGCGTAAGCACTTAAGGATTCAATGTATCGACGTTGACCTTCAGCATAAAGAGTATCGAATGCTAAGGAAGATTTTCCGGAACCCGATAAACCGGTTATAACAATGAGTTGGTTGCGTGGAATATCTAAACTTACATTTTGTAAGTTATTGACTTTCGAACCTTTAATGCGAATGTAATTGTTATTGCTCATCCCTTTCTTTCTCTTTTTTTTATCTTGCAAAAGTAATCCTTTTTTCGCTCTTCTCATATATAGCTACGGAAAATAATGTATGTGAATAATTCTATCAATATTTAATTTCATTAATGTCCGATAAAATCCAACAGATTCTGAGCGAAGCGAAGAATCTGTAACAATATCGGAATTTATATCGGACAATGATGATTTAATTTCTTATGTAACGAAAAAAACTAAGCTATTAATAAAGCGACGGACTAAAACATATTTTTTATATCTTTGCTTCAAATTTGAGGATTCAAACAATGAACAAGCGAAAGAAAAGATGATATGATATGAAAAAAGTACTTTTATTTTTTGTTTATTTGATTTCGCTACAATTACTTGTAGCAAATCAGGTAGATACACTTGCCGCTAAACAAGTTGCATTACATTTTTATAATAGTAAAACAGCAGCAAACATACAAAAAAACTTACAAGAATTTGTGTTGGTTTATCCTTCGACAAGCCAACAAAAGTCGGTTAATCAAGAGGCATTGGTGTATATATATAATGCCGGAGATGCCGGTTTTGTAATAGTAGCTGCCGACAATAGGGTAAGACCTATTTTAGGCTATTCAACCGAAGGAGCCTATAATCCCAATCATATTCCACCTGCATTTATGTCGTGGATTCAATCCTATGAAGATGAAATACAATATGCAATAGATAATGAAATTTCAGCTACATCTTCCACTACGCAAGCTTGGCAAGCATTGTTGAGCGGCACCCTATTCAGACAGAAAGGTACAACAGCCTCGGGTTCGCCTATGATCACAACGAAATGGGGGCAAGGTAATCGATATAACAGTCAGTGTCCCTTTGATGTAAATTTAAATACCCATTGTGTTACCGGATGTGTGGTAGTTGCTATGGCACAGGTGATGAACTATTGGAAACATCCGCACAAAGGCTTTGGTGCACATACCTATGTGGACCATCCTTTTGGTTTGCTTTCTGCTGATTTCGAAAACACTATTTATCGATTTGATTCTATGCCTAATGCATTGTCGTCCTATACACCCGCCAATCAGATTTATGCCGTTGCTGTTTTAATGTATCATTGTGGTGTAAGTATGGAAATGGATTATGGTGTTTACGGCAGTAATGCTTCTTTGGCTGAATATGTACCGGGTTCTCCAAGTGCTGAATTAGCCTTGAAAAGCTTTTTCGGATATCCCGATATTATCGGATTACACCGGTCTCAACATAGCGATTCGTTATGGATACAGATTTTGAAAAATGAAATCGATTCAGCCAGGCCCGTTTTATATCGTGCCAGCGGTGATATAGGAGGACATGCATTTGTGCTCGATGCCTATGATGATTCGAATTATTTTCACATCAATTGGGGGTGGACAGGCTATGCCGATGGTTATTTTTCTGTTTCATCGTTGAATCCCGCCAGTTATTCTTTTCCCAACGGGCATTATATCCTCATAAATATTAAACCTTCTGATTATATCATTAATCCCGATTCAAATCATATTGTATATATTAGTCCTACAGGAGCAGGGAAAAAAGATGGTTCATCCTGGAGCAATGCAAGTCCCCATTTGGCATTTGCTATGCAAAGAAAGTATACAAATCCTACCCAAATATGGGTGAAAGAAGGTATGTATTTTGGAGATACGAATAACAAAACGGCTTTTCGTTTAGCTGAGTCGAATACGATATTTGGTAGTTTTGCCGGAAATGAATCCTCTACTTTCAATCTTTCTATGCGTAATTTGAGTCAACATCCTACTATCCTTGATGGTCAAAATAAACATAGGGTATTGTCAACGGCAGGTGCTACGGATACTAATCGCTCTCTGTGCGATGGCTTTATTATTCAAAATGGCTTTTGTAATGAGGGTGGTGCCGGGATATATATGAATGGCGGGAAACTACAGAATTGTGTCATTCAATATAATATCAGCGACAGTGGCTATGGTGGAGGTGTATATGTGAATGGAAATGCACGATTGACTAATTGTAACATACATCATAACAAAGCTCTTTTCGGCGGAGGTGCCATCATTTGGGATACAACCTATTTGGTGAATTGCAACTTTATTTCAAATATGGCTGTTTCTAACGGAGGAGGTATCTATAATGGAGACACCTGCTTTGTACGTAATTGTATTTTCTGGGATAATACAAGAAATGCCTATTTTAATCAAATCGCTTCCAATTCGTCTGCTGTTACTGATGTGTCTTATTCCGCCATACAGTCAAATTATAGTGGAACCTCCAATATCAACCTCGATGTGGACAACGATGGAAGTGATACTAATTATGCTTATGTGAAATTTACCGATCCGGACAATTATGATTATAGTTTACAAGCCCATTCAGCTTGTATAAATGCGGGCTATTCACCATATAATGATCAACCTATTGATTTAGCCGGGTCTATTCGTATCAAAGATAGCTTAATTGATATAGGAGCTTATGAATATGGATGTTTTACGACAAATTTTTTGAAGGACTCAATCTGTATGGGATATATATATCATTCCCGTGATTTTTATTATGTTCCTGAAAAAATAGGAAGTGTGTGGTTGAGTCAACATTTATTTACTGATAACCAATGTGATAGTTTGGTGTATTTGGAACTTTATGTTTTGTCTTCTGATACAACCTATTTAGAAGATACTCTCTGTTTAGGAAATCCCTACATAAACCATGGATTTGACACGTTGCCTCCCAAAGCTGGAATTATTATGTTACATCGTACACATACTAATTCCTATGGTTGTGATAGTACTATTGCATTAACGCTTTGTGTTATACCTCCCGATACTACTCGCTTTGAACATGAATTATGTGTTGGAGATACTTTTAATCAACATGGTTTCGATATCCATAGCGATAGCTTAGGATACGGTGACTTTTTCTTTACTTTGTCTTCGAATAATGTCCATGGATGTGATAGCATCGTCCAACTGTCCTTAAAAGTACATCCGGTTCATGATACCATACTTTACGATGAAGTTGTTATAGGTGAAATATACAAAAAAAATGAGTTTCTTGTTTATACCGATACTTTGTCTCCCGGTGTTTTACAATTACATCGAACGGTTCAGAATCAATATGGATGTGATAGTGTAATTCATTTGCATTTACAAGTAAAAGTGGGTGTCAATGATTTCATAGAAGATCATCATGTGTTGCTGTTTCCAAATCCTACTCAGGATGTGATAAATATTCATGTGTTAACAAATAGCATACTTCCGGTGAGGATGATAGTGTGTGATATAAGCGGAAAGATATTAAAAGATGAAATCTTATATCAGCCGACATCAAGCATAGACCTATCCAACATTGCCAAAGGCATGTATTTTCTGACAATCAAAACTGAACAAAAAATCATCCGGACCATGAAACTAATAAAACAATAATTACATACTGCATGCAAAAGGTAAAGGAACGTATAATCAATTTAGTGAGAGAACTAAATGCTCATAATTACAATTATTATGTATTAGATAAACCGACAATCAGCGATTATGAGTTTGATTTACGCTTACAAGAATTGATAGATTTTGAGAAACAGTATCCGGCTTTTGTGTTACCGGATAGTCCGACACAAAGAGTAGGGGGTGAAATCACCAAACAGTTCGAACATGCCAAGCATAGTACGCCTATGTTGTCGTTGGGAAATACCTACAACAAAGCAGAATTGCAAGCTTTCGATGCAAGAGTAAAAGCAGGATTACAAACCAATCAGGTAGAATATGTGTGCGAATTGAAATACGATGGGGTAGCCATTGCGTTGATATATGAACAAAGCAAACTCAAACAGGCCATCACACGGGGAGATGGGGTACAAGGTGATCTTATTACAAATAATGTTAAAACCATACGCTCTATTCCTTTAATGATAGAAGGAGAGGTTCCATCGCTTTTGGAAGTAAGAGGCGAAATCATTATGCCTCATCAGAGCTTTTCACTCTTAAATGCTGAAAGAGAAGAAATGGGCGAAAGCCTCTTTGCTAATCCTCGCAATGCTGCTTCAGGCAGTTTGAAATTACAAGACTCAACCGAAGTAGCAAAACGTAAGTTGGATGGCTTTATGTATTTCCTTTCAACGGAGCTTCCCGATATACAAACGCATTATGATGCCATGCAACAGCTTAAAAAATGGAAGTTTAAAGTGAGCCCGTATAGCCGTTTGTGTCATTCCTTAGAGGAAGTCTTCACCTTTATCGAAGAATGGGATGAAAGACGTAAAAATTTACCTTTCGATATTGATGGTGTTGTATTGAAAGTGAATGATTATACCATGCAAAATCAGTTGGGAAATACCGCCAAGAGTCCCCGTTGGGCGATAGCTTATAAGTTTAAAGCCGAAAGAGTAGCTACAAAACTTTTGGATGTTACCTATCAAGTGGGAAGAACCGGAGCCGTAACGCCCGTAGCAAATTTGCAAGCCGTACAATTGGCCGGAACAACTGTTAAAAGAGCAAGTTTGCATAATGCCGATATCATGGATCAATTAGACATACATAGGGGTGATAGTGTGTTTGTAGAAAAAGGAGGTGAGATTATACCGAAAATTGTAGATGTAGATCTGAATCAACGAAGCAAACATGCATTGCCCATTACATTCATTAGTCATTGTCCGGAATGCAACACACCCTTGATTCGTAAAGAAGGAGAAGCAGCCTATTATTGCCCGAATGCCAAAGCCTGTCCACCACAAATCAAAGGCAAACTCGAACATTTTATCAGTCGTAAAGCGATGAATATTGATAGCTTAGGCGAGGAAAAAATAGATTTATTGGTGGAACAAAAGAAAATTCTGCGCATCGAAGATTTATATCGATTGCGAACCGAAGATTTAATAGGCTTAGAGAAATCATACGTTACCAATGAAAAAGAACGTATAGTAAGTTTTCGAGAAAAAACAGTGCAGAATATATTAAATGGTATAGCACAATCTAAAACAGTAAGTTTCGACAGGGTGTTGTATGCCATTGGTATACGATATGTAGGGGAGACTTCGGCGAAAAAATTGGCACAACATTTTCGAAACATAGATGGGTTGATGCAAGCTTCAGTATTACAATTGATGGAGGTTGAAGATATCGGCGAAAAAATAGCCGAAAGTATAGTCCTCTATTTTCAAGATAATGATAATTTAAAAACCATACAATCTTTGAAAGAGAATGGTTTGCAGTTTTCTTTAACACAAAATGAAACTCCACTTTCTTCTAAGTTACAAGGACTAACTTTCGTGGTGAGTGGATCATTCGGTAGTCCGCAACGACGAAAAGAATTAGAAGATATGGTTGAAAAAAACGGCGGAAAATTGCTCGGTGCCGTCAGTAACAAATTGAGTTTCTTAATTGCCGGAGAGAATATTGGACCGGCAAAATTTGATAAAGCCAAGCAGTTGGGAATTCCTATTATTTCAGAAGATGAATTTATGCAATTAGTGTCTGAATAAAATTTATGTTTTTTAGGAGGGGGAGTTCCTATGAATTTTATGTAATGATTTAATGATAAGAGATGAAATCAATAACATATTCAAGTTTTACGGGAAAAGTAGTGGAAGGAAATCGTATTGGGAGGAAGTTAGGCTTTCCAACAGCTAATCTTCTGAGCGATGAGCCTTTGCCACCGAAGGGAGTATATGTAGCTCATATTGAATATGAAGATAAATCATTTTATGGACTGCTTAATATCGGAACACGTCCTACTTTACATCTGAAGGAAATCAGTGTAGAGGTCTATATTTTTGAATTCTTTGATATCATCTATCATCAAACATTATGCATCACTCCACTGAATTTCTTACGCGATGAAGGGATGTTTAACTCGCTTCAGCAATTACAAAAACAATTGGAGATAGATAAAATCAATGCTTTGCGATGGTTAAATGAAAATCAATATACAACACCATAAGGGAAACGTATGCTATGGGTATACATTAATCTTAAAAACTTTTAAAACAGGTTATAGCAACCTTATCGTTTTTTATGTTTTTTTTAAAGAAAAGCAAAGGAATAAAAGGATTTTAAAATATAGCCGTATTTGATTAAAATCCCTTGTTTAGGGCAAAAAAAAGGACATAGCATAATAAAGTTAAATTTGTTGCGCAAGGGATTTAAAATGTTGCGCAAGAAAAAAAAATTGTTCCGCAAGAAATGTAAATTTGTTCCGCAACAAATCAAACATTGTTCCGCAACAAATTGAGGTTCCTTGCGCATCAAATTATATAGAGATAATTATCGCATAATTTAACAACTCATAATTATGTGTGGAAGTTCGTAGAAATCTGAGTGGTTAACCATACAAATTCTTCAACCGATAACTGTTCCGGTCGTTTATTAAACAGGTCCATGGTTTGAATGTCGTTGGTAAAAGTAATCGTTTTTAGCGAATTTCTCAATGTTTTTCGACGTTGATTAAAGGCGGTTTTTACCAACATTTTGAAATCATTTTCATTGCAACCTAATTGTATACAGTTGTTCCTACGCAAACGTACAACAGCCGATTTTACTTTCGGAGGAGGATTGAATACATATTCATCTACTGTAAATAAATATTCAATATCATAATAAGCTTGCAATAGCACACTTAAAAT